>Ga0182013_10000442_pt1 | contig 57934 bp, 47 predicted proteins | sample 612S2MmetaG_FD_120487 | JGI IMG/M metagenome (GOLD analysis project Ga0182013, IMG submission 120487) | Permafrost microbial communities from Stordalen Mire, Sweden - 612S2M metaG | ecosystem: Environmental > Terrestrial > Soil > Wetlands > Permafrost | place: Sweden: Stordalen | collected...
ACCGTTGCCTATGCCGCAGATGGCTCTTTCCGCTCCTATCACACCGTTGCCTATGCCGCAGATGGCTCTTTCCGCTCCTATCACACCGTTGCCTATGCCGCAGATGGCTCTTTCCGCTCCTATTACACCGCTGCCGATGCCGCAGATGGCCCTTTCCGCTCCAATTACGCCGATGCCAATGCCGCAGTAGTTACGCGGGCGCAGTAGCTTGTGCGATTACCTCTGTTCCTGGTCTTTGAAAACGTAGAGAATAGAAGTCGAGAGGTAAACGAACCTGTCGACGCTTGACGATGTGTTATTAGCGGCCAGTTTACTCGGCGATGCTGCCGTTTTCACAGTTCTTTTGGTCCGAGGTAGATGGAGGGAATTCCCTGTCTTTGCCGCCCTTATGGGTTGCGAGACGGTGCTCAATCCGGCCGTGTATCTGCTTCTAGAATTTGGTCTTTATGGTTGGTATAAGCGGGCTTATTGGACTTTTGTTCTGATTGAGTTCGTTCTGGAACTCGGGATAATCTTTGAGATTGCGCGCATAGTTCTGCGGCCTACGGGAACCTGGGTCCGGGACGCTAAGAAGCAGTTCATCCTGTGGAGCGCAGTGGGTATCCTCTTTGCCGCAGCGCTTCCGTTTCTTGTTTCCCCTCCTGCCGCGACCTTCCTTCAGCGCCTGGAGGTGCGTGGCGACCTCTTCACGAGCCTGGTGATCTGCGAATTGATTGCAGTGGTGACACGGACCTCCAGAAGTTTGGGCCTTGGATGGCGCAACCATGTAATGGCTTTGGGCAATGGATGGACGGCCTGGGCCGTGGCAGCCATCCTGGTAGACGGGCTGCATAGTTACTTTGGTGCTGAAAGGTATTTTGGGGAGCTTGAACACGCCCGAATGGTCGTTTACCTCGCTGTTCTTGGATATTGGACGGTTCAGTTCTGGCTGGAGGAGCCGGCCCGGCAGCCAATTTCCCCAGAATTAAGTGCTTATATACAGGATTTGCACCGACGCATCAAAAATGACCTTGACACCCTTAGTGTCCAAAGGTAACATTCATTGCGATGACCTTTGCGCTTCCATATATCGTCTTTGGGGCGTTGTTGTGCGGCTTGGCCTTGATTGTAATCTCGGACCGTCGCTCGTCCCGCAAGATGGCTCAACTCGATTGGCACGATCTCGTCGCCTCGCTGCAGCGACTCGATATGGCTGAGGTGTCAGTTGTCGCCATCGATTATCTGACCCCGCATCGCGGTCAGATCGATATGGAGCCGAAACAGATTTGGGAATCCCTTGGTGGTTATGAGGGCTTGAAGAGGATGCGCCAGAACGCCGAGATCATGCTGGTTCTGGCCGCTTATGCGCAGCAGTGGAACTTTGAGGAAGCTGTAATCGTGACCGAGCGTATGAGGATGGATGCTGCTTCTTTGCGTCGCGCCGTCCGAAACGTGGAACTGGGAATGCTTCCGGCCCAGTTGCTGCCTCGCTTCAGCATTACTCTTCCCCTCCACGCACAGGAAGCGTCGTCGGCCTACTATCTGATGCGCCAGCGCCTCCTCGCCCTTTACGAAACCAGCCACGTTTGCCGCTATCCCGCGCTTGCGGCGGCTCTCTAAAACAAATCGCACACAAGTTAACGCTGCAGCCGCTTCGCTTCCTGTCGTTTCCCCTCCTGATGCGTCTAGAATTAAACAGGGTTCTTCATGACGCTTAGAGCACTTTCATCCTCCGCCTTCTTATCGACCGCTGTTTTTTGTCTGCTAGCGTGCTTTGCGCCTGTTGCTGTCCAGGCCCAATCCTCCAGCAGCAACCCCGCCGGGCAGGCCGGAAGAGAGCGGAATGTCTCTTCCTCGCCGGATTTTGCGCGGGAAAAAACGCCTTCGCTGATCGATCCCGCCGGGCCTACCATCTCGCTGATCAGTGCCGAACCGGTCTTCCTCATGGCGGCGGCGCTGAATGCCTGCGGCTACGATGAAGGGCTGGAAGAAAGCGCGCCGGTCCGCAAACGGGTTCGCGACGAGATGGATCTCGTGCTTGCCAAGAGCGAGGACGCCCGCAACAAGCGCGACAAGATATGCCTCTACATAACCCAACACCGCATGACGGGCGGAGAACTCGACATTGCGCAATACATCTCGCTGGCACTCTATCTCACCCCACCGCCGGAAATCGAAACCGCAGCCGATCTGACGGAGATGCCTCCTGATGCGACCCAGATTGTCGAGATTGTTCCCCTGCTGCGCGACTTCACTGCTGCGGTTGATCTGCACGGCATCTGGCTGGCGGTGCATCGCACTTACGACGGCGAAGCCGACGGGTTGCACGATCCGCTCTCCAAAATGATTGTTTCAACAAACCTCTACCTCAAGATGCCGGCCGAAACTTACAACGGACGGCGCTTCATTGTGGTCGTCGAGCCTTTGTTTTCGCCGCGCATGGTCAACGCCCGCATTTACGGCACCGACTATGTGGTGGTGGTTTCGCCCGAAAACGGAACCATTCCATTGAAAGATGTGCGCCACACTTATCTTCACTATGTGATTGAACCGCTGCTCTACGTGAGGGCCAACGCGATCGACCGCACGCAGCCCATCCTCAAAGAGATCCGCGACGCTCCGCTTGAGTTTCGCTTCCGCTCTGACACTGTGCCTCTGACAATCGAATGCCTCATCAAGGCCATCGAGGCGCGCACCATGGACACTGGCGTCCCTGTGTACACCATTCCGGCCGACGCAGACCGGTCGGACATGCCTCGCTACGAACATGAGCGCCAGATTTACCAGCAGAAGGTGGATGCCATCAAATGGGCCACTGTCCGACACGACATGACGCAGGGGTTCGTGCTCACGCAGTATTTCTATGAGCAGATGATCCATTTTGAGAAGGACTCCGCCAGTTTGAAAGACACTATCGGCGAGATGGTTTACAGCATGGACGTGGACCAGCAGGTGCATCGTGCTCGCGATCTTGACTTCGACAAGGAAGGCGACAATGAAGTGCTCTCGCGCAGCCAGCCGCATAAACTGACCGGCCTTGACCTGGCCGAGGCGCGGCTCGCGTCAGGCGATGTGGCCACGGCCAGCGCCATGGCCCGACAGGCCCTTGCCACGCGCACCGATTCTCCCGACGCCTCCAACTCTCTGGATGCCATCGCCACAGGTGCACGGGCCGATTTCATTCTCGCCAGGGTCGCCATCCTTACCGGCCATCCCGATCAGGCCGTTGACGAATTCCAGAAGACGCTGGCCGCCAGCAAGAATCCGCGCCTGATCTCCTGGTCGCACATTTACCTGGGCCGCATGCTGGACCTGGACTGCAAGCGCGACGAAGCTCTCACGGAGTACCAGGAGGCTTTGAAGACGCGCGACGGACAGCAGGATACGCGGTTGGCCGCTGAGCGTGGGGTCAAGACGGCCTATGCCGTCAAAGGCCACAGTTGCGAAGAGGATGCGGGCGACGACGCGCCTCCTCCAGCCACAGGGCCCGCGCCGGTCAAACCGCAACCTTACAAACCTGAAGCCTCATGGCCAAATGGGAGTGAAAATCCGAAGTAATTCCGCGCTGACCACTGCCGGAGAAACGCAAAAAGTCTAATAATGAGATGGGGAGCTTCTTCTGGGCCGGAAGCTCCGGTTCGACTGGTGGCCCTGGAATAGCTAATCAACGCATCGGATCGAGGCGTATGTGGAAGCCGTTCTTGCCGAACTGGAAGCCGCATTGGGTCATTGCTTCGCGCGCGCCGAGTTGCTGGTGCACGCGCTCACACATCGCTCTCTAGCCAACGAGCGGGCGGCCAATGAGCAGGCCCTCGCTGACAAGATCACCGCCAACGGCAAGGCAGAAACCGCGGGAACCGGCGACAATGAACGGCTGGAGTTTCTCGGCGATGCTGTACTCGGGCTGGTGGTGGCCGAAGCCTTGTTTCTGCTTCACCCGGAGTGGCAGGAGGGCGAGTTGACCCGCGTCCGCTCTCAGTTGGTGAGCCGTCAGCATCTGGCGGAGGTAGCCGCGGCCATCGGTCTGGGTAGCTATCTGCGTCTCAGCCGCGGCGAAGACAAGGGCGGTCTCAGACGCAAGAGCACTGTGCTCTCCAACACCATGGAGGCTGTTCTGGGCGCGCTCTTTCTGGATGGTGGATTGGAGCCGGTTACTGTTTTTGTCCGGCGCTGGGTGATGGGCGAGGCCGCCGAGCAGTTGGCTGAGCAGTTGCGCTCCGGAGCAGCTCTGGGCAACTTCAAATCGGCTTTGCAGGAGCACCTGCAGGCTTCGGGCGCGGGAACCCCCGTCTATCGAGTAAAGAGCGAGAGCGGCCCCGACCATCGCAAGAGATTTTTGGTCGAAGTCCGGCTCAAAGCCGCGGATTCAGAGGCAGGAAAGCCTCTGGCGCGCGGCAAGGGCAGCACCAAGAAACACGCTGAGCAGGATGCCGCCCGACGCGCACTGGAGCGGTTGCAGGCAACTGGGGAAACGGCTGCTGCGCAGGCCGAGGCCAAACCGAGCGCCGAAGAGGAGGAACTGGCATCGCGATGAGTACCCCCGCCATGGCGCCCGGTCTGTCCCCGCATTGGTTTGCGCGGCTGCGGCTTCATCTGCCTAGCGTGCCTGAGGCTCTCGCTTCGCTCCTCCGGACCATAGTCGTGGCGCTGTTTTTGCTCACCTTTGTGCTTCAGCCCTATCTAATTCCCTCTGAAAGCATGGAACACACCCTGCTGGTGGGTGACTTTCTCCTGGTGAACAAGCAGATATATGCTCCGTCCGGCAGCCTTGGCCAGCTGCTCATGCCCTATCGCGACGTTGCGCGCGGCGACATCATTGTCTTCCACCATCCGCAGCACACCTATCTCGTCAAGCGGGTAGTGGGTCTGCCCGGTGATAGGCTGCGCATCAATGATGGCCGCGTCTCCGTGAACGGCACGGTCCTCCGGGAGCCCTACGCTGCATTTGAACCCGCTCCCGGCAATGCCTTCGGCGACGACTTTCCAGCCCCGATTTATACCGATCCCGAGGTCGACCCACTCTGGTGGAAGCAGATGCAGAGCATCATCCGCGACGGCCAACTGGTGGTGCCTCAGGGCGAGTATTTTGTGCTCGGCGACAACCGCAACCACAGCAAGGATTCTCGTTTCTGGGGCTTTGTCTCGCGGCAGCAGATCGTGGCTCGGCCACTGGTCATTTACTTCTCCCTCACCCGGCCTTCAACCACCGATGTCGAGCGGACCACGTTGCAGGCTGCGGATGATAGACTCGGACACGACAGGGAAATTTCGTCCCGGCTTGCCGGTTTTGCCCGCTGGAAGCGCATCTTCCACGTCGTGCATTAAAAAAGCAGTGAACAGTGAACAGTGGTCAGTGAACAGCAGACAGAGAATAAGGCCAGCAGTTAGCTTCTGGATTTTTTAGCTGACCACTAACCACTGACCACTGGCAAAGAGCGACAGGATGACAAAGAAAAAATCGCAGGCTCCCAAAACGCCTTCCGAGCCCCAGCCCGTTGAACAGATAGTGGAAGAAACGCCTTTCGAGGCCGTAGCCAGCATCTGCTCCATCCTTGTGGTGGGCCTTTTCATCCTCACCTTTCTCGCCCAGAACTACGTTATCCCCTCCGGCTCGATGGAAAAGACGCTGCTGGTGGGCGACCATCTGCTGGTGGATCGCATCACCCTTGCCCCGCCTACGAAGTGGATGCCTCTGGTTCACTACCGCGAACCCCAGCGCAACGATATCGTGGTTTTCATCAAGCCTGTGCCGGATCTGGATGCGGACGGAAATCCTCAATACCTCACACTGGTGAAGCGGCTCATCGGCATGCCCGGCGACCACATCCATCTGCGCGATGGCATCGTCATCGTCAACAGCGTGGCTCAGAGCCAGCCTCACGCCCAGGTGACAACGCCAGAAAACCATCAGGAGTTTCTCGACGAGTTTCCCTCTGTGCCGCCATCCGTTGACAGGGGCGCCACCGAGGCCTGGTCCGTCGATTTCACCAACCACATCGAGAACGGCGATCTGGTAGTCCCACCCGGACACTACTTCATGATGGGCGACCACCGCCATAACAGCCTCGACTCGCGCTTCTGGGGATTCGTGCCCAGAGAGAACATTGTTGGCCGTCCGCTTTTCAACTATTGGTCTTTTGTGACGCCCGAAGACCAGTATGAAAAACCGGGAATCGGCAATACCCTCGGATGGCTGGGCCACGTCGCGCTACATTTCTTTACCGAAACTCGCTGGAGCCGGACATTCCATCCGGTGAAATGACAGTGACCACTGCCCATTGATGAGACCATGACGGAAGAAACCGAACCCAGGCAACAAAATCACAAGCGGCTTTGGATCGCCCTGGTGGCGCTGGTGGCCATCTTGGCCATTCTGATTGTGCCGCCATTCCTGAGCGTGAGCCGCTACAAAAGCCGCATCACTCAACTGATCTCGGCTTCGTTTGGCCGGCCCGTGCGTCTCTCTTCTGTTGAAGTGCGCTTGCTGCCTCTGCCCGGCTTTGTCCTCACCGACCTCACCGTTGAGGAAGACCCCGCATACGGCGCCGAACCGGTCTTCCACGCCAATACGGTTACCGCATCCATTCGTTTGCTCTCTCTGTGGCGCGGACGGCTGGAGATCGATACCATCAGTGCGGACGAGGCCAGTCTGAACCTGGTTCGCACCACGGCCGGCCGCTGGAACCTCGACTCGCTGCTGCGTACGGCGACAGCCGGGACGCAACCTGCGGCGGGAAGCGCTGGACCGGGCAAGCCCATCAGGTTGCCTTACCTCAAAGCCGCCAATTCGCGCATCAACATCAAAAGCGGCGCGGAAAAGCTGCCGTTTTCGCTGCTCAATGCCGAGATATCCCTCTATCAGCAAAGTCCCGGCGAATGGCGCGTTCGGCTGCGCGGTCAGCCCGTTAGGACCGACATGCCCCTTCAGCAAGCCGACACAGGCACCCTGCGGCTGGACGCAAATCTGCGGCAGGCGTCGGAACTGCGCCAGATGCCGGTGCACCTAGATCTCGAATGGCGACAGGCCCAACTCGGCCAGCTCACGCGCTTGCTCCTCGGCTCCGACGCAGGCTGGCGCGGCGACCTCACCGGCCAACTTCAGCTCGACGGCACCGAAGATACTGCCCAGATCAAAACCCGGCTGCGCGCCTCAGGCGTTCATCGCGCCGAGTTTGCCCCGGTAGCTTCAATGGATTTCGACGCCAACTGCACCCTGGTCGCCCACTTCACTACCCGCGCCGTCGACAACCTGCTCTGCGACTCTCCGCTGGGTGATGGCCACATCCGCCTTACAGGCAATCTGCCCGGCGATGACGGTTTGCCCCACTTCTCAGTCGAACTGGACCGTATTTCCGTTGCCGCGGGCCTGGACGCATTGCGCACCGTGCGCAGCGATCTTGCTCCCGGCCTCGAAACGGCGGGGTCGGCTAGCGGCAAGATTACTTACTCACCGGAAGATACAGCTTCACCTGATTCCACTCACGTCAGCCAGGTACGCCTGGCCAAGGTCCATTCGGCCGTGCAGGGGCCGCTTACGGGCATCATTACCATACAGGGTCTCCAACTCAGCGGCAGCGGCCTCAGCGAACCCATTCGCATTCCAAAGGTGCTTCTGTCGCCTGCTCCTGTATCAGCAAGCCAGCCTTCCGGCGGATCTGAGGCGCTCACAGCAACCGTGGCCATCCCCGCTGGCACAGAGGTCCCGATAACGGTTTCCACGCGCCTTGCCTTCTCCGGCTATCAGCTCACGCTGCGTGGCCAGGCTTCCATTCAGAGGGGCAGGGAACTGGCTCACCTGGCCGGCATCAACAACGCTGCGGCCCTGAACACTCTCACTGGCGACCCCATCTCAGTAGACCTGACCGCCGAGGGTCCCTGGTTGCCCATCGCGACGCCAATCCCAACAATCTCGCCCAGAACGTCGCCAACTATGGCCGGCTCCACGCTCCAACTCGCGCCTCCAGCGGACACATTCGCCGGAACCGTAACTCTGCGCAACGCCGTCTGGAAACCCGATTTTCTCGCCAACCCCGTCAAAATCACCCAGGCCACACTTCACCTCGCCACAGGAGAACTTCGCTGGGACCCGGTTGTGTTTTCCTATGGCCCGGTGAAGGGAACGGCCACACTCTCGCTCCCCGCCCCTTGCGAAGCGCCGCAAAGCTGCTCGCCTACATTTCAGCTCCAGTTTGGTGCGCTAGACGCCGCTGTCCTCCAGACCGCTTTCCTGGGCGCGCATAAACCGGGTACGCTGCTCTCCACGCTTATCAATCGCCTCCGCCCTACCGCTGCTCCGGCATGGCCGCGGATGCAAGGCACAGTCAAGGCAGAATCCCTCGTCCTCGGCCCTGCGACGCTCCACAACCCTGAGGCCACCGTCTCCACGCTTGCCAACGGGGCTGAAATCACCGCTTTCGATGCCGAGTTGCTCGGCGGCCGCATACACGGAACCGGCACGCTCCACGCTGCCGTCTCCGCCCAGGACAAGCCCGCTTACGCGTTTGAAGCGCAGCTCGACAAGCTCAGTCCCCCGGTCCTGGGTCAATTGCTCGGCCTTCGCTGCACAGGCGGCGATTTCAACGGCAGCGGCAAAATCGAGCTGGCCGGATTCACCGGTAACGATCTGGCTGCGTCAGCCAAGGGCACATTCCACTTCGAGTGGCGTCACGGAACCGTTGCCGAAAAGTCCGGCCCTGTTCCACCGGCGCTTGCACGTTTCGACCGCTGGACCGCTGACGCCGAAATTGCCAATGGCGCCCTCACACTCAAAGACAATCAGGTCAAACGAGGCGCGCACACCGCTCCAGTACAGGTCGCCGTCACACTGGCCGACTCGCCGAAAGTGACCTTTCCCGCGCTCAAATTGACTTCAGTCGCCGTCAAACCATCCAAGCCAAAGAAATGAACTGCCCTTCGCTAAAATCGAATCATGGTCTCTTCCGTCGCTTCTTCCCCAATTCAGATTCGCTGCAAGGCTGTTCTTTTCGACATGGATGGCATTCTCATATCCTCTGTGGCTTCCGTCGAGCGCAGTTGGACAAAATGGGCGCTGCTGCGCGGCATTGACCCTGAGACTGCGATTCGCGCCGCCCACGGATGCCGCGCCATCGAGACCGTCGCGCAACTGCGCCCCGATCTGGACAGTAAGGCGGAGCTCAGGCTCATCGAAGAGATCGAACTTGCAGACGGGAAAGGTCTGGGCGTGCTGCCCGGTGTACTCAATCTGCTGGCCGCGCTGCCCCCGAATCGATGGACCGTGGTCACAAGCGCCACTGAGCGGCTCGCGCGCCTGCGCCTGGCTGCCAGCGGTGTTCCCGTGCCCCAGCACATCATCCACGCCGATTCCGTGACAGAAGGCAAACCGAATCCGGCGCCGTTTCTCGCTGGCGCAGCGTTGCTGGGCTTTGCGGCTCAGGAGTGTGTGGTCTTCGAGGATTCGTCTTCGGGCGCTGCGGCAGGTCGCGCGGCCGGCTGCACGGTCGTTGCCACGCCCTTTTCCCACTCGATCGCCGCGCTAAGCGCCGCGCACTATTTGGTCAAAGACCTGACCGGCGTGGCCGTCGCACTCCTGCCCGGCGACGGGGGCTTGCTGCTCAGCTTTATTTCTTTAGAAGTTCCATCTGCTCAAGTGATTCGCGATAAGGCGCGCGCAACACACCACGCTCGGTGATGATGGCGGCGATGTATTTTGCCGGGGTCATATCGAATGCAGGATTGCAAATGCCCACGCCATTCGGCGTTAGCTGCTTGCCGCCGTGGTGTGTGACCTCAGCCGCCGACCGCTCCTCGATGGGAATGTCTTCGCCTGTCGCCGTCGCCATGTCGATGGTGGACCACGGCGCGGCCACATAAAACGGGATGCCGTGCTCACGCGCCAGAATCGCCACGCTATAGGTACCGATCTTGTTGGCCGTGTCGCCATTGGCCGCAATCCGGTCCGCGCCCACGACCACGGCCTGAATACGCCCAGCTCTCATAAGGCTGGCGGCCATGTTGTCGCAGATTACCGTGGTAGGAATTTTGTCGGCCATCAACTCCCACGCCGTCAGCCGCGCGCCTTGCAAAAACGGCCGCGTCTCGTCGGCGAAAACGTGGATGTGTTTGCCCTGTTCGACCGCCGCGCGGATCACGCCCAGTGCGGTTCCGTAGCCGCAAGTCGCCAGAGCGCCGGCGTTGCAATGCGTCAACACGCCGCATTTCTCAGGCAAAAGCGCCGCGCCAAATTTGCCCATCGTCTTGCACGCGGCAATGTCTTCCTCATACATCGCGTGCGCTTCGGCCAGCAGTTTCTGCTTGATCTCAGCCAGAGGCGCGCCAGCAGCCAGCAGGGCCGCAAAAAGCCGCTTCATGCGGTCGATGGCCCAGAACAGATTCACCGCCGTGGGTCGCGTTGCCGCCAGCCGTTCGCAGATCGTCGCGAACTCCTGCGCAAATTCTGTAGCCGTGGCAGCCTTGGAGCCGAGCGCGCCCAGGGCGACGCCGTAAGCCGCCGAGACGCCGATAGCCGGCGCTCCACGGACCACCATGGTTTCGATGACCTTGGCAACCTGTTCGTAAGTTGTGGCAAGTACGTAGCTCTCTTCGAGAGGGAGCTTGGTCTGATCGATAAAACGGACGCCTTCCGGCGTCCATGCAAGCGTAGGAATCATTTGATTCCAGTTTAAACCGTGCGCCATGCTCCACGCGCGAAGCCAGCCATTCGCTCGCTACGGAATCCGCTCATACGGCAAATAAACGGGTTCCCAGACGTATGCGCGGATGTTTTCGCGGAGAGTTTTGTCGTCCAGCTTTTCAGCGGTTCCGTCGGCCATGGCCTGTTTGGCGACGGCTTCAGCGATCACCACACTTACTTTGCGGCAATCGGCGATGGGCGGCAGCAGCGGGGCGTTTGCGTCTTCGAGCGCCGGCGACAAACCGGCCAGCGCCTTGGCCGATGCCATGATCATGGCGTCAGAAACACGCGTGGACCGCGAGACCAGAATGCCCAGCGCAAGTCCGGGAAAGATGAACGAGTTGTTGATCTGCGAGATGCGCACCAGCTTGCGGTTCACCTCGACCGGATCAAATGGACTCCCGGTTCCCACCAGCGCGCGCCCTTCGGTCCAGCGCAGCAGGTCTGCCGGCTTGGCCTCGGATTTCGAGGTGGGGTTCGAAAGCGGGAAGATGATGGGCCGCTCGACATGGCTGGCCATCTCGCGCACAATCTCCTCCGTAAATGCGCCGGTCTGCGCGGAGACGCCCAGCAGAATGGTAACCTTGGCGTTGCGCACCGTATCGAGCAGCGAGATTGCGCCCGTGCGCACCAGCTTCCATCCAGCGACGTCCGCTTTCTTGTGCATCAGCGGCTCCTGGCCGGGGCGTATGCCTTCGCATCCTTCCACGAGAAGTCCGTAGCGATTGAAGCAGTAGATGCGCTTGCGCGCCTGCTCCTCGGTCAGCCCCTCTTCTTTCATGCGGGCAATAATCAGATCGCCAATGCCGATGCCCGCCGAGCCAGACCCGAACATGGCAATGGTCTGCTCCTTCAGCGGCCGGCCTGTGGCGCGGACCGCGGCCAGCAGCGTGCCGGTGGTGATGGCCGCAGTTCCCTGAATGTCGTCGTTGAAGGTGCATAGCCGGTCGCGATAGCGCTTCAGCAGGATGGCTGCGTTGACGCCGGCGAAATCTTCCCACTGCAAAAGTATGTGCGGCCAGCGGCGCTCCACGGCGGTCACAAACTCCTCGATGAATTCGTCGTACTCCGGGCCGCGGATGCGGCGATGCTGCCAGCCGATATAAATCGGATCGTTCAGGCGTTCTTCGTTGTCTGTGCCCACGTCGAGCAAAATCGGAAGGCAGTGCTCCGGCGGGATGCCGCCCAATGCGGTGTAAAGCGCCATCTTGCCGATGGGGATGCCCATGCCGCCCGCGCCCTGATCGCCCAGGCCGAGAATGCGTTCGCCGTCAGAGACCACAATGCAGCGCACATCGTCAAAGCGCGGGTCGGCGAGAATCTCCTCGATGCGATCCTTGTGCGTATAACTGACAAAAAGGCCGCGCGGCCGGCGCCATATCTCGCTGAAGCGCTGGCATCCCTCGCCCACCACCGGCGTGTAAACAATGGGCAGCAACTCTTCGGTGTGGTTCGCAATCAGCGAGTAGAAGAGGGTCTCGCAGTTATCTTGCACATCGCGCATGTTGCTGTACTTGAGGAAGGGCGTAGCCCGGCCGTCCAGAACTCTCTTGCGGCGTTCGCGCTGATCGTCGAGCGTTCCGATGTGGGGAGGTAACAGCCCGTGCAGGCCAAAGGCCGTGCGCTCCTCTTCGGTAAAGGCAGTGCCTTTATTGAGTCGTGAATTCGACAGCAACTCAATCCCATGAAGACGGGTCCTGACCACCCCGCCGGTTTCCGTGTTCGACACACTCATTGCAGTTCCCTCCATGCCGCAGGTTCGATGCGGATGTTGACCTCACCATCAAAGGCAAGTATCCATGCTACCCCCGAAAATCGCCATTTTCTCCTCCGAGCGTCACACTTATTCAAAAGTCAGTAGGGCAATCTCCGGGCTCGTTCCCACGCGCATCGGAGGGCCCCACGTTCCGGCGCCGCTCGACGTGTACACTTGCAACTCGCCATAGCGCTGCAAACCGTAAGTAAACCTGCCGAAGACGCTGCGCGCCAGCCACGTGAAGGGGAAGAACTGACCTGCGTGCGTGTGCCCGGAGATCTGCAGTGCGATCCCCGCCACTTCCACTGCGGTCAGATTGGTGGGCACATGGTTGAGAAGAATGTTTGCCTTGCCGGGGGTCAGGTGCAAGCTCTCCAGTGTGAACCGCAGACGAATGGGATGGGAGTCGCCGTGAGAAACGCCCACGATGTCCAGGCCATCGACTGTGACTTTTTCATTCGCAAGAACGCGGATGCCGGCGCGTGTGAGCACCTTGGCGTAGAGCGCGGCGTTGCCATATTCGTCGTGGTTGCCGGTTGAAAAAAAACTGCCCAGCGGCGGAGCCAGCGCATGAAAAGGCTCGGCCAGCGCCACGGCGTCGGCCTTGCCTCCGTCGAACAGGTCGCCGGGAAAAAAGATTATGTCGGGATTCAGGCGCGCGGCCAACCGCACAATTCGCCGGCTGAAACCTGGTCCATGCACGTGGCCCAGGTGCACATCGCTTACAACCAATGCTGTTCGCCCGCGCCAGGAATCAGGCAATCCGGCCAGTTGCACCTTGACGCGCCGGATGCGGATAAGACGCGCGTTCATTAGACCGTAAAGTCCGGCCAAGACAGCAAGTCCGAAGAGCACGGCAGCGGCCAGCGGCTGGTCTGCGCTCAGCCCCGCCAGCGCCAGCGCCCAGCCTGCCAGGCTGCACAGGCACGCCGCCCACAGGAGGAAACTGAAGAACCCCAGCCAGACAGACGCGATCGTGTAAAGCACTCTGACCATCGGGTTCGAGAACCGGAGCCCAATCAGCGAAGCAACCAAAAAACTGAAGGCCAACAGCAACAGCGTGGTTCGCATCGCATTCGTAGTCGAAGCGCCGAACGGTCCCAGGAAGACGACAAACGTGCGATAGATAAACCAGTGGGCAGCAAGCAGGAGCGCTTGCAACAACGCGAGAACCACAACGACCAAGGCTTTCAAGCGAGAAGTCTCCCTGCATCAATTCTTGCACGAAGAGCAAAGCGGGCGAACCGCCCCCCAGCCACGTTCATGAAACAATCATTTTATGGTTGCTTCCGCTGGCGGCGCGCTCGGCCTTTACCTCTCTGTTCCTTTCTGCCGGTCAAAGTGTACCTATTGCAATTTTGCCTCAGGGGTCTACCCGGCTAGCGAGCACGAGCGTTACGTTGACCGTCTGCTTGAGGACATGCAGGGTGCCGGCAATTGGGCCGCACAGATGGGCGCGGAGCTTCCGCGCCGCGTGGACACAGTCTACCTTGGCGGCGGAACTCCCAGCCTGCTGGCCCCTGCGTTGCTTGAGCGCCTCTTCGCCGCCATTCGATTGCATTTCGACCTTGACCCGGACGCCGAGATTACCGTCGAATGTGCGCCCGGCCAGCTTGCTGATGAAGCCCTCGCCGCTCTCGCCGACTGCGGTGTCAATCGCGTCAGCCTCGGCGTTCAGTCGTTCATCGACCGCGAAGCGGCTTCCAGCGGGCGTCTGCACAACCGCGCCGTCGTGCTCGCAGACGTAATGCGGCTGCGTGCCGCGCGTATCAGCAACCTGAACATTGACCTCATCGCCGGACTGCCCGGCCAGACCTTTGACTCGTGGCAGGAATCGCTGATGGTGATGGCGGCGTTGGCCGATGCCGGCGTTCCCCACGCTAGCGTTTACATGCTCGAAGTGGACGAGGACTCGCGCCTGGGCCGCGAGATGCTTGCTCACGGCGCGCGTTACCACGCAGACCTCGTTCCCACAGACGATGCAATCGCGCGAATGTATTCAATGGCCATCGAAGCTCTGCATCACGCAGGCCTCGGGCAATACGAGATCTCCAACTTCTGCCGTCCCGGTTTTCCTTCGCGCCATAATCTGCGCTACTGGCAGCGCCGCCCATATCTCGGGCTCGGTTTCGACGCTTCGTCGATGCTTCTGACCGACCGAAGAGAATCCGTTCTGCGCTCTACCACAACCGACGATCTGAAGGCCTATCTCGCTGGAGCGAAGCCTGCCGAGACCACATGGCTGACTCGCGCGCAGCAGCACGAGGAGGCATGGTTCCTCGGTCTACGGTTGAACGCGGGCGTTGACGTAGCTGCGATGGAGCGCGAGTTTGGTACCGCGCTGCTGGCTCCGGCTCTGGAAGCCGTCGCTAGACTCGAAGAAAATGGGCTGCTGAGTTTCAACGGCAAGACAGTTCAGCTCGCCGCTCAAGGGCGGCTGCTATCGAATGACGTATTTCAAGAGTTTCTGGGGCTCAAGTCAGAACGAGCCGGATTCAAAGGTTGACAGAGAGCCTATTTTTGGTTGAAAAGTAGGCAAAATCTAAGGTATTAGATTATCAATTAGTTAACAGGTATAAATCGCAAATGATTGATTCCGAGTAAGTTACTAATGAAGCATTAGGCGAAATGTGGTCTCCACAGGGGAGGGGGTAGGGGGGGTACGCCTTTCGGAACTGGGAATTGGGGAATGGCAAAAAACCACTCTGCCCACTGCTCGCAGTGTACGCCGACAGAGGGTTATTTTAGGTAACAGGATTTACGGCAGAATATTTAGATGTGAGCAAAACAGACCAGACGGGGAGAGGTGACTAAGCGCAAACTTGGAAAACGTCTAAATGTTGATGCGTTCGCGCGCTGAGAACGCTGACCCCAATCCTGAGCCTGCCCCACAAAAAGCAATTCGGATCCCCATTGTGAAGGCCGGGCCGCGAAAATTCCTTAACCCCGATCTTCTAAGCATCTTTTCCTAGGCCCTTGGGAAACTGACCGCAATCCACATTCAAGCCGCATAGCGGGGTCGAATGAGAGTGAAAGAAACGGTAGAATCCGAGTTTGACATCGCCGCGTTTCTCGCGAGGCCCGGCTTCGGGCGACGAATGAAGGAGTTCCAGCCGAAGCAGGCCCTTTTCGCCCAGGGAGATCTGGCAGATTGCGTTTTCTATCTTCAAAAGGGCCGCGCCATGCTCACTGTCGTTTCTTCAGCGGGCAAGGAAGCAACTGTTGGGATCATCTCCGCAGGAGAGTTTGTCGGAGAGGAATGCCTGATGGCAATCCCCGGATTGCGTCTGTCCACCGCTTGCGCTGTAAACACCTCCACAGCGCTCAGAATAAGCAGGGAGGAAATGATCCGCGAAATGCATGATGAACCTGCATTCGCCAACTTCTTCTTGAAATTTCTACTTGCCCGCAGCATGCGCTCGCAGGCCGATCTTGTCGATCATCTCTTCAACTCCAGCGAAAAACGGCTGGCAAGGGTTCTCCTGTTGATGGCGGGGTTTGGCAAGCCGGGAGAGGCGGAGTTCTTTATTCCGCCAATCTCTCAGGAGACCTTGGCGGAAATGGTCGGCACCACAAGGTCCCGTGTCAGCTTTTTCATGAACCGCTTCCGCAGCCTTGGCCTGATTAGTTATAAGGACCGCATCCAGGTGCATAGATCGTTGCTCAATGTGGTCTTGCTCGATCAATTACCCGAGCAAAACTCCAGGAAGCCGGAAACTACCGTTCAATAAGCTGATGCGGGAGACCAAGTCTCCCGCCCCAGCCGCCTCAGTTGTGTTAAGAGGCCTTAGACACTCAAGAGTTGGCTCGCCGCGTCCCTCTCGACACTCTGAACGGGAATCCTTGAGTGAATAGGCTGCAAGCGATTGGCGCGAGCACGCAAGAAAGAACGCATATATGACTGCGCGGCTCTACTCCAAATCATTTGGCGCGAATAGAGGTAAGCGCGTTCGCGCATGGATAGCCGTTTGGCGTCGCTGTCAAGAAGTTCAATTGCCGCAGCGGCTATAGCGCCGGGGTCTTCAAAGGGAACCAGCGCACCGCGGCCTTCGTCCAGTAATTCGGCCGCGTGCCAGTACGGAGTGGAGATAATCGCCTTCCCTGCGCCCAGCGCATACGCCAGGGTTCCCGACACAGCCTGTGCCTCATGGCAATAAGGCGTTATGTAAATGTCGGCCGAGCCAACCAGCGCAGCCATTTCCTGAGGGCTGACGAACCGGTTGTAGAAGACCACTTCTCTCTCAACTCCCAGTTCTTTGGCCAGGGCCTGCAACTGATCTCGATATCGATCGCCCTCGCGAGCCCTGACCTGCGGATGAGTGGCGCCTGCAATCACATAAACAGCATCGCTGTGTCGAGATAAGATGCGCGGCAAGGCTCGAATCACGCTCTCAAATCCCTTGTTGGGCGACAACAAGCCAAAGGTGAGCAACACATCCTTTCCCGTCAGTGAAAGTGAATCCTTGTAAACATCCGACTCTACGAATGGCAAGTCAGGGATGCCATGAGGAATCAGGTCGATCTTTTCGGCGGGAACTCCAAATACTTCCTGCAGAATTCGCGAAGAATACTCGCTCATCACAATGAGGCGAGCGGAGAGTGCTGCGATTTGTTGCATGACCATTCGCTGGTCGGGGTCCGGCTGGCGAAGAACGGTATGGAGCGTTGTTACCACGGGCATGGTGAGGTGCTTGAGCAACTCCAGAACATAGCTGCCGGCCCTCCCTCCATAAATTCCGTACTCGTGTTGCAATAGCACTAAATCGACATTGGCGACGTTGAGATAATGGGCGGTATCCCGATAAGAGGATATGCCGGCTTCGGTGATCTCAAATCGCACCCGCGCGGGGTAGCTGTACGAGGATTGTGGGTCGTTGACGGCTGCCACAAACAATCCTGCCGCTCCGTACTCAGCCGTGATTGCGTCGCACAAATCAGTTGTGAAGGTTGCGATTCCGCACTGCCGAGGAAGATGATTCCCGACAACAGCTATTCGCAAAGGGCGCGGCTGGCGGGGGATGATTTGCAAAGTAGACGCCGCATTTCCGAATATCGGAAGCAGCACTCCGCGGCGCACCAGTGACGTTTGCTGCGAATTGACGGAGCTATCCTGCGTGGACATTGCTACCTCCTGAGAGCAACCATATGAGCGCCGTGGGCTCGGCGGAATGCTATGGCCTGGAATTAGTGTCAGCGATAAAGCGCCCGAATCATTACCAGCGTTTCACTTGTGACGAATGCCATAAGGAATAGTGCGGCGCTGATGCCTGCCAACGGCTTACTTGATTTCCCATTGGCGCGCATAGGCTCGACTAAGTCCGATCGATCAGCTTCCACTGCGACCATGAGGGAGGCGCGTGTAAATACGAAGCACCCAACAGAGGACGCCAACAGGCGGCCCGTAAGTGACCCGAGTTTAAGAATCCACCTCACAAAGCAATTCGTCATGGCTTGACTCTATCTCCGCGAGGTTGGGTTGAATGTACTGTATTGACCTCTGCGGAAAGTCAGATGAAAGGCAGCTTATGTAGGGTGGTTAAATGGCGGCGGCAGTGTTGAAGGGGCGCCAACTTCAGGGGTAAGTAACCGTGTGACCTGGCATCACTGCCGCCGTTTCGTTGTAGGCGCCTACCAACATAATGCGGTTGCGACGCGAGGAATGCTGTTCAGTTTTGCTCAGTGAGGCTAATTGACTCGCCGGCAGCTTTGCGGCGAGTAATAACAACGGGAAGAACAAGTTAGATTTACCTTCCCGGAGTCGAAGTCAAGCCGCAACGTGGTGTACTGTATTGCGCAGACCCCGTCCGACGGTCTGCGTCAACCTCATTTCAGCAGGTTGAAGGGACGCTTCCGTTGCAAGAGCCTGCTCGCGGTGAGGTGACTGAGATGGATGACCCACGGTACAAGGTCGCGGCGATTGAGGCTGAGGATGCGCGCTGCAAAAGCCTTCTGAAGGGCATGGGAATTGAGTTGGAAGATTACCGTTGCAAGAGACTGCGCTATAGCGTGTCGATTGAGATGGATGACCCTCGGTGCAAGAGTACGGCGACAGAGATGGACGATCCCCGCTGCTGGAATTTTTCCAGGGGACGCTAAGCGAGACCTTGAAGCGGGCTAGCGACGCCCGGCAGTTTTCTGAATCTGCGAATTTTTGTTTCTCGCGCTGTTTGATGAACTCGCCTGGGGCGCACAAGCGGCACATACAAATCGCGGCATAACCCTGGAGCTACCATCCAGAGAAAAGAGGATCTGACATGCTCATCATTATCATCATTGTGCTTCTGCTCGTTTTCGGCGGGGGCGGCGGATACTACGGCTACGGCCGGTGGGGCGCCGGCGGAGGTGCAGGCATTGGGCTTGGCACTATTTTGGTGATTCTGCTGATTTGCTATTTGCTGGGACTCTTCAGATAGAGCATTTTTTGGCAACTTTGCCTCGCTTGCAGAGAGGGGCAAAGTTGCGGAAATTATCGTCCTGGCACGCGTGGCGTACCAGGAAAACGATGTACGGAGGAAAAAACATGCAGATCGCAATGAGTTATGCATTGGCGCTGATGTACTGGGAGGGTTTCCGGTACTTGCAGAATTTCAACAGCCGCGATTTTTTCTGGTTGTTTATCGGAGTGTTGCTGGCTGCAATAACGATGGTGATAATCTCACGACGGAGGCGGCGCTGGTTCTAGGGCACTATCAACGAATAGCGACGGGCCATTCCTTGTCGCGTGCCGCGGATTCAGGTACGCCGGTGCGGTAAGCGCCGAGATCCTTCGTCATGGTCTCCAACTCCGCGGCATGGGCTGAAAGCCCGCACGGATGACCTTCTGTCTCGAGCAGATGCGCATTTTCCCGGATCATGGTGAAGAGCGGGCTGGCCAGGGCATCACGCAGATTTGAAGTTCTCACGTTGTGCGTCGCCAGCGCTGAAACCGGGCAGGCGGTGACATCGCCGCTTGGATTTACATGGGCGAATCCGCGTCCCGCGGAGACGCATCCTCCGAGCGTTTCTTCATCGCCCGGCGAATGAATGATGAAAGCGCCACCAGTCGAGCGATCGCGATACTCAACCACGGTTTTGCGGAAGCGTGTCCGCTGCTCCTCGGTCAGCAGCGCGCCGCTTTCGCAACTCCCTGTAGGAACCTGCCCCGTAGGAATTTGCTCAATGAACATGGCCAGCGGTCCGCTGTGAGCAATCAGCCCGTCAATGTTCCCGGGCTCAGACCAGTAAGCGATGTTTGCCGCGCCAACTGTTACGGCGATGCCGGTCAAAACACCTGCCTCCTGCAGCCGGTCGAGAGAGCCGAGAGCCTTTTCGAAGACGCCGTTTCCCCGGCGCAGGTCGGTCAGATTTTGATCGCCCTCCAAGCTGACCACAATTACAGTGTTAGAGCATTTTCTCAAGATCTGATAATCGCTTGGCTTGAGTGCGGTGCCGTTGGTAAAAACCAGGAAGAGCCGATCGGGATAGTCGCGGAAGAGCTGTGCAATGCCCGGCAGCAGGAATGGTTCGCCGCCGGCAATCATGAACGCCATCACACCAAGCCGAACCGCTTCATCTACAATTCCATACCATTCTCGCAGGTCGAGTCCGGGTTTTACTGGAGCGCTGGCAACGGTCCCAACGGCTCCGGCGAAGCAACCGGTGCAACGCAGATTGCATTTGGATGTGACGCTTAGAACGAGAAAAGGAGGCACCTTCACTCCGTCGGCCAATGAGCGCGCCCGCACGCGTTTCGACTGCCCGATGGTTCGCGCCAGGCGAAGGAACCCGGGAAGGTAGCGTGGATGCCGCACCACCCATGGAACCAGAACACGCGACAACTGAGGGTCAATTTCCTCGATCCTGTCTGTGATCCCGAAAAGGCGGCTCGACAAAAACTCTGCGGGCAAGTTCTTCATTGCTGTGGCGGCGCTCATGTGCAGTTTATACGCATTCGCCGCTCTTTTTGTTCAAATGAAAAACAATCCTAGGGTATTCGCCGCGCCTCAAGCGGCTCTCCAGCACCGATACCCTCAAAAACAGTCGAGTTAGTCTCAAAGAACTTTAGAGTTCTGCTCGCTCTACCAGGCCAGCAATTCATCGCCGGAAATGGGCGAGAGAAAGGCCACTGGCGCTGCTTGAGGTTCCGGGAAGTCTCCGGCGCACTGGATGGATTCGGGGCCGGTAGCTTTGGCAACAAGCAGTGCCTGCTCCGCCTCGCGCAGCACCACCACCGGCGAGCGGCCCAGGCTGCTGGCGACACCGAAACAAGCAGAGAGCCGTATGGCGTCGCCGTTCATGCGGAAGGGCGCGGAAAAGACATCCATGCGCAGCCGCTCGGCCATCATGACTGCGTTGACGCTGGTGCAGCCGGGCAGGGCCATCAGGAATTCGTCGCTGCCGGCGCGGCCCAGCAGGTCGTAACTGCGCAACAGGCGCGAGGTGCGCGCCACTACGTGGCAGAGCAACTCGTCGCAGGCATCGGGGCCGAGGCGCAGGTTCCAGTGGCCGAAGTCGTCGATGTCAAAGAGGATTACGCATAGCGAACTCTTCATGCGCTGCACGCGGTCAGTCTCGCGAAAGAGAATCGACAGCATTGTCTCGCGATTGTAGACGCCGGTGAGCCGGTCCATCTGGGCATTGAGCGCGGCGGCCTCGCGCAGCAACTCCAGTTCGCGCGAGCGGCGATGGTTGCGCAGCACAGCCTCCAGACGGAGCCGCAGAAAAGAGGGATTTATGGAATGCGGGACGAGATCGTCAATGACTTCCTCGGCCAGGCGGTCAATCCACTCCTGAGTGACAGTGTCCGAAATCAGAACAATCGGGAAGCGGCGGCCAGCAGCCTCGGCGCGCGCTGCGGCCAACAGTTGGCCGATGCTCATTGAAGGTTCCATGCCCGGCAGATTAACGTCAATCACGGCCATAGTGGGCGCATTGGCCGCGGTGAGCGCGGACAGAGCGGCTTCTGCGGAAAGGAAGACTTCCACGCGCGCTCCGTCCGCGGCCAGCAGCGGCTCAATGGCAGCTAACAGCGCAGGCTCGGAGGACGCGAGAAGAAAAAAGGGAGTGGAATTGGGAAGCATGTCGAAACAACCTCGCTAGAGGATGCATCGGCGATAGTTAGAAATTATTTAGAGAGCGGGGAGAGATTGTTGGAAGGCCTCAATGACTTTGGGGAGCAGATGCGGATTCCGAAGGCACCGCTGGCGGCTTGCCCTCGTCGGAGGCTCAATCGAAGGCAAGCACGCGCTGGGGCAGTTTCAATCGACGAAGTCAACCTGCGGGGCGATGGGAATGATGCCGCGCTCGTGGCCCAGGTCGAGCAGCTTGCGGATGGCGGAGCGGCCGTCTGCGCCGTAATCCAGGGTGCGCTCGTTCACATACATGCTGACGAAGCGGCTGGCGAGGCGGACATCGAGGTCGCGCGCAAACTGCATGGCGTATTCGAGTGCCTGTTCGCGGTGGTCCAGGCCGTGCTGGATGCTGTCGCGCAGGGCCTTGGATATAGTTTTGTGCTTGTCGGAGCCCAGCGAGCGGCGGATGGCGTTGCCGCCCAGGGGCAGCACCAGGCCGGTGGCCTCACGCCACCAGACGCCAAGGTCGAGCACTTTCTTGAGCCCGCTGGTGGAGTAGGTGAGCTGGCCTTCGTGGATGATCAGCCCGGCATCGTATGTTCCGGCCAGGACTGCGGGGATGATCTGGTCAAAGGGAACGGTCTCGGTCTTGAGTTCCGGATTGAAGATTTTGAGCGCAAGGTAGGCAGTGGTGAAGGTGCCGGGGACCGCGATCTTGATGCGACTCAGGTCTTCAGGCGCCAGCGGCTTGCTGGAGATGATCATGGGGCCGTAGCCCTCGCCCACGCTGCCGCCGCAGCCCATCAGCGTGTAGTTCTGCTGCAGGTAGGGGTAGGCGTGGAAGCTGATGGCGGTTACGTCAAAGAAGGCCTCATTTTGCGCGCGGAGGTTGAGGGTCTCAATGTCGCACAGGGTGTGCGAAAACTTGTAGCCGGGGACGCGCACCTTGTTTGTGGCCAGCCCATAGAACATAAAGGCGTCATCGGAGTCGGGGCTGTGGGCGATGGAGATGTCGAGCGTTTCGGCCGGGGTAACGGCCGCGGGATTCTGCTGATTCATGAGGGACAAATGTCCTTTCGGCGGAAAACTACAATATTTCTGCTTCAGTGTCAGGTTCCTCGGCCGGCGCCAAGGACGAATCGGGGACTTTCCGGTCCGCCGAGGGCCTTCGCCGGCCTCGACGCTGGAGCCAAATATAACGAGCACCGCCGACAGCCGCAATCAGCAGCGCCGCGAGCGAGACGAGCAGGGCAATTAATAACCAGCGCATCGTGCGAACCAAGCTCAGAATACCAGACGCGGCGTTGGTTGTATGCCGGGTGTCGGTGCGGAAAGGCGGACGTCAAGGCTGGCGCAGGCTCGCGACCAGCCATTCGAGATAGGGTTGGCTGATGGCATCGACCTTGAGCACCAGAAACTCGGGAGTCTGGTAGCTGTGCAGCTCGAGCAGGCGGGCTTCGAGGGCTTCGAGCTGGTCGGGGTCGGTCTTGAGTAGCAGCAGCGTTTCGGCAGCGGTTTCTACCTTGCCCTGCCAGCGGTAAATGGACTCGACGCCGGGAATCAGCGAAGCGCAGGCTGCAAGGCGCTCCTCGACCAGCGCGCGGCCGATGCGCGCGGCGTCATCCGGGTTGGCGACCGTGGTCAGAACGACGCGAGCTGGCGGTGCGGCTTCGGGCATATTTGGCTCCAGCGCAAGTGTACGATTGCGGGGGTATCCCTTGACAGCAAGAGGTCCCACTGCGGTCTGGGACACGTGACGTTACAAGTTCATCTCGACGACTACCCACCCCCACCCATATTTTGGGCGCAAATTACTTGTTTTCAAGAGGATACAAGGGTGGTACCGCTCTAAAATCTTCATTCTAATAGAGTTATTTGCAAAATAGTCTTATCAAAGGAGTTACGGCGTTTTTTGTGAGGGTTTGTGGAGGATTGGCAGCGTGCCGGGGCATTTCGTTGCGCTTGTTCTGTCAATGATGATGCGCCAAGGGAGGGTATTTATATGCAAGCGGCTAATTCCTAGCCTCTAGCTTCCAGCTTCCAGCTTTCCCAGGTCTCTTAATCAACTTCCCGCAAGTTCCTTAGAGCCTTTGCCAGCCCAAAATGATTTATTGCGTAAGAAGCGAGACCCTGGTGTGCCCGGCAGCGAGCGTTAAAAGCGCGCATTGGAAGTCAATCGAGGGCCATGAACGAGCAGGTCGGCGAGCACTGGGCGAATCTTAGCGGAACCAATCCAAATTGGCAGTACTTCCAAATGCAGCGCGTTCGATGGCAAACCCAATGCGCTGCTGCAAACCCGCTCAAGGAGCGGGGTTGCAAGCGTCTCTCCGCGTACTCCGCGGTTTACGCAGCGGGCATTGGCCGATTCCCCCAGTACATATCTGCCCTCCCTGAGTACCTTGGACCACGTATACCGTAGACAGTAGACCGCCTTTGAGGCTCCTCGTGGACGGGTCGAACCTATTGTTCTCTTGGGTTAGACTCGGGCAATTGATCAAGCAGGAATACATTCAGCAGCGACCTGTGAACCTTGACGCCCCCGTTGTATTCGATAAAACCGAGCTTGCGAAATCGATTCATGAAGAAGCTCACGCGGGAGCGGGTGGTGCCGATCATCTCCGCAAGAGTTTCCTGCGATATTTTGGGAATGAATTGCTCCGGTTCACCCGGCTTGCTAAATTCCGCCATTAATAGGAGTATCCGCGCAAGGCGCTTTTCACTGGAGTTGAAAAGCTGATCGACCAGGTCGGCCTGAATGCGCATGCTTCGTTCCAGAAGGACCTTCAAAAAGAGATCTGAGAAGCTATGCTCCTTATGCATCTCACGGATCATCTCTTCCCGGCTGATTCTGAGAGTGGCGCAGGCGGTAATCGCAGTGGCCGTGGCTAAACGCAACCCAGCCATTGTGGCGAGCGCCTCTTCTCCCACAAAGTCGCCTGCGGAGAGAAGCGCAATGGTCGCTTCCTTTCCCGCCGGGGAAACAACTGTAAGCTTTGCTTGGCCCTTCTGAAGATAGAAGACCGAGTCCGCTGGATCTCCCTGCGAAAAGAAGGCTTTCTTCGGCGGCAATTGGATGACTTTTCGTCCCAGACCGGCGCTCGCAAGGAAAGCGGCTACATCGAATCGGGGCTTTTCAAGTTCAACCATCGAAGGGCCTCCTTCCGATTGCGACCCCTGCAAGTTGACCGCCGAACGGGCACCACCACATTGACCTCAGCTAAACAAAGCCGCGACACGATGTTTAATGGATCACTGGCTGCGTACTAAAAACTCGGCTCTCGCACACCTCAGTACGTCTATTACAGGCGTACTGTTCAATTCTGCTCACCTTTCCACGAATATTTCAAGTCTTATTTTAATGTCCGACGCCAAAGATTGAGTCGGGTGAAGCGCGCCGGAAATCTCGCTACCAAAGCAACCGCCAAGAAAGTATCATTGCAGCAGACGCCTCAGGTTCAAGGCGAAGCGTAGCATATTGAAAAGGAATGGAATCGATGCCTCCTCCGAAAAAGACGCGTGATTTGGCTCACAGCCTCGTTGCTTGCGAAGCCGATGCAAGCGCGACATCCCTGCAAACTGAACCTGCTACTGTGCGCGTCTATGAGAAGCTGCGCCGGCAACTCGGCTCAGCCGTGGGAGTTGACGGTTTTCATGCGCTCGCCTCTCGCGCTTTGGCTCTTGCCAAGTCGGAATCTCCCCGGCTCAGCGCGGTGCTGGTAACGGCGACTGGAGGCTTGCGCGGTCTCGGCGAAGCTGAATCCCAGACGGACGCGGACGAGGATGGTGAGGTCGGAATCATTCTGATTGCGCAGTTGCTCGGGCTGTTTCTTACCTTTCTCGGCGAGGCAACAACGCTGCGATTGATAGAAGATTTGCGCCTTCAGGTTGACAATGGGACTGAGTCCGCCGCGAACCCAGCGGACACTCCAGACTCGGCGACCGATGGTCCGGTCATGGCCGCGGCTTTCGAGGACCTTCTCCTGGAAATTGACCAGTTGCGGAAGATGAGCGAGCGTGTTGAAGTCCTGGCGGGCAAACATCCCGGCATGGAAGATGGACTCATGAGTGTTGCGGGAAACATTCGCAGACTTGCCACCGTTCTGGACGTTTTTACACTCATCCGAAGCAAGGCTGGCGGCCCGCAAGAAGAGGCGCCTAACCTGCAAACGAACCTCTACATGAATTGAGTTCCGCCAGCGCTGCGCCCAACGCGGCTCTGGAGGGTGAACACCCCAACCGTGAGGGCGCTTGCTAAAGGACAGAATTGCCCCTTGATCCTCTTACGGGGCGTATAACTGGAATTGAAATCTGCTGCCCTGAACGATGCCAGGTCCAATATGACGACCTCTTCAAAAACGCGAGATTTGGCCCGCCGTCTTCTTGCTTACGAAGCCGCTGCGGCCAAGACCTCAGAACTAGAGGAGGCTGTGACTCTTCGCGCCTACGAGAAGCTGCGCCAGAGTCTTGGCGAATTTGTTGGGGTTGCCGGTTTTCAGTCGCTCGCTTTCCGCGCTTTGACGCAAGCCAAGTCGGAAGCTCCCGGTCTTTGGGCGGTGCGAATCGCAGCGGATGGTTCTTTACAGGGGCTAGGGGAGTTCAGGCTTCAACCGGGGGAATTTGAGCCTCAACCGGGCTCCGGCAAGGATCAGGCAAGCGAGGGAGGAGCCGCCATCATTGCGCGATTACTCGGACTTCTTCTGATCTTCCTTGGCGAAGCCTTGACACTGCGCCTGCTGCGCACTGCGTGGCCAGGTGAAGTCTTTGACGATCGCAATTCGACACACGGGAGAAACGCGTGAGCATTCAAGAAAAAGTGAAGATCAACAAACTACCCACCGGCGTTCCGGGCCTCGACGAAATTGTGGGCGGCGGCCTCCCTGAGTTCTCGTTTAACATCATCGCGGGAGCACCAGGAAGCGGGAAGACGACGCTGGCACATCAGTTTGTGTTTGCCAATGCGACCCCGGAGCGTCCTGCTCTTTATTTCACCGTGCTCGGCGAATCCGCCATTAAAATGCTGCGCTACCAGCAACAGTACACATTCTTCGATCCGGCCAAGCTGCCCGGCTCCATCCGCTTTATCAACCTGAGCCAGGTTGTCCTGGAGAAGGACCTGGGCGCGGTATTGGAGCAGATTACCAAGGAAGTTGAAAAAGCCAACCCCGCCGTCGTGGTAGTCGACTCCTTTCGCACCATGGTGCGGAAGCCGCAAAGTGATATGGACCTGCAGTCCTTCATCCAGCGGTTAGCCCTGTTTCTGGCCAGTTGGCAAGCTACTACTTTCTTGATTGGTGAATATGCAGAGGACGAACTGCGCGACAATCCCATCTTTACCGTCGCCGATGGTCTGTTCTGGCTGCGCCAGACGGCGGAGCGAAATTCAATTGTACGAAAGTTGCAGATCATCAAACTACGCGGTCAGGATTCCGTGCCGGGGCTACACACATTCCGCATCACCGATGCCGGAGTGCAAGCCTTCTCACGCACGTTTGGGTTGACCGCGCGCAAGAGAAATCCGCCCAGCGATCGGCGCCTTTGCTTCGGTATTCCGGAGTTGGATAAGATGCTGGGTGGTGGCGTTCGCGAAGGAGATAGTGTACTCGTAGCAGGGTCTTCGGGAACGGGAAAATCCGTTTTGGCGACTCAATTCGTTGCAGAAGGCATACGCCATGGGGAGCCCGGAATCGTTGCGGTATTTGAAGAGCGCCCGGAAGCGTACGCAGAGCGCGCCACCAGTTTGGGTTTGGATCTGGAAACGCCGCAAAAAGAAGGGAAACTCACAATCCTATATCTGCGTCCCCTGGATCTTTCGGTGGATGAAACCATGCATTCGATTCTCGACGCAGTGCAGAAGATCGGCGCCAAGCGCCTGGTGATCGATTCACTGGCAGGTTTTGAGATGGCTCTGTCACCCGGCTTCCGCGCCGACTTTCGCGAGTCGCTCTACCGGATGATTTTCGCCTTGACGGGAATCGGAGTGACGATTCTGAGCACGGTTGAGGTGGATGAGTCTTTCACCGAATTCCCATTCAGTACCTACTCAATTTCTTTCCTCACCGATGACATCATCCGGCTTCGGTACGTATCCATCGATGGCCAGCTTCGCAAGATTATGGTGGTGATCAAGATGCGGGGTGGGAATCACGCCAAGGATATTCGCGAATATGAGATCACTTCCAAGGGAGTGGTTATCCTCGGCAAACGCCTCACTAACTATCAGGGTCTCATCAGCGGAATTCCCGTTCGCACGGACCGACCGGAGTCGACGGAAGAGCCCTTGCTGGATACGGGAATCAAGCACAACACCTAACAGAGCATCGACGAACTTGAGGCCATGGCTAGTTACGGCCTCGATTCGGATTGGTCCTGTTAAAAGCCGATGTCGCCTGTAGTGAGGGTCGATCCGCGCATAATTGCCGAGGCGCGCTTTAGTAAGTCTGGGCTGCCACGACGAGTCTCCTCTTCCTGTGACGAGCCCCATTCCCGGCCAATTCAAGCACTGGCCGCTTGCCGTGCGCGGCTGAGTAAGGCAGTATGGATTTGATGCTGGTAAGTTCGGCGCGGGAGACGAGCGATGGCGACAGGAATCAGGTTTGGGACTTCGGGTTGGCGGGCGGTCGTGGCCGAGGAGTTTACGTTTGCCAATATCAGGCTGGCGGTGGCGGGGATTGCCGCCTATGTGAAGACGCAACCGGAGCCGCACAGGGTGCTGGTGGGCCGCGACCCGCGCTTTCTGGGCGAGAACTTTGTGGACACCGCGGCGAGGGTGCTGGCCGGGGCAGGCGTGATGCCGATTGTGATTCCCGAGGCCGCGCCGACGCCGGCCATCGCTTACGCCGTAAGCCAGTTGAAGACCTCCGGCGCCATCAACTTTACCGCTTCGCACAATCCTCCGGAGTACAACGGCATCAAGTTCTCAACGCACGACGGCGCTCCGGCGCTGCCCGAAGTGACCAAACAGATTGAGGCGGCGATTGCGAAGATTTTCGCTGCGGGAACAACGATTCCCAGCGCAGATTCCCCCGCGGGCGGCTTTGAGACCGCCGATGTGAAGCCACCATTCCTCAAGCGGCTGGCCGAGTTGGTGGATTTGAAAGCCATTGCCAAGTCGGGCATCAAGGTGGTTTTCGACCCGTTCTGGGGCGCGGGGCGCGGATACAGCTCGGAGATTCTGCGCGCTGCCGGCGTGCCGGTCGAAACGGTCCACGATTACCGGGATGTTTTGTTTGGCGGCCACGCGCCGGAGCCCTCCGGCGAGCTGCTGGACGACGCGCGGGCGAAGATGAAGGAGACCGGGGCGACGCTGGGAATCGCCACAGATGGCGACGCGGATCGCTTCGGCATTGTGGATGCGGATGGAACTTTCATCCAGCCGAATTACATCATCGCGCTGCTCTTCGACTATCTGGTGGAGACGCGCGGCTGGAGAAACGGCGTGGCCAAGAGTGTGGCGACGACCAATCTGATCAATGCGCTGTCCGATTATCACAAGGTGCCGCTTTATGAGACGCCGGTGGGCTTCAAGTACATTGGCGAGCTGATTAACGGCGACAAAATCGCCATAGGCGGCGAGGAGTCGGCGGGGCTGACCATTCGCGGCCACGTTCCGGAGAAAGACGGCGTGCTGGCCGGCCTGCTGGTGGCCGAGATGGTGGCCGTGCGGGGCAAAACTCTGGGCGTCCAGTTGAAGGAACTGTTTGCCAAGGTTGGTTCCTTCTATCCCATTAGAGAGAACTTCCGCTTGACCCAACAGGGGATGGCCGCGTTCACTGAGAAGCTGAGGGCTGATCCAACCGAGCTGAGCGGACACAAGGTTGTGCAGGTGGTCAGGACCGACGGGCTGAAGCTGATTCTCGCCGACGGCTCGTGGGTTTGCTACCGTCTTTCCGGGACCGAGCCGGTGGTGAGGGCTTACACTGAAGCGCGCAACGAACACGACGTGGAGACATTGAAGGCAGCGGCGGAAAAATTCGTGCTCCAGTAAGAGCGGATTGAGGATTGGATGAGGGACGAGAAAGCGCAAGCCGGAGAGATGAAAGCGGACGAGGTTGTTGCCGTCCCGCTGTCACGGCGTGCGATCAACTTTGCGCGGCGCGTGTGGCGTCCGGCGGCGACCGCGGCTGTCGGAGCGCTGACGGTGCTGCTGATTTGGCACGTGGTTTACGGCAGGAACGGTGTTTCGGTTTGGGAGCAGAAACGCGTTGAAGACCGGCAGCTGCGCAAGGAGATTGACGACCTGAACCAGGAGAATGCGCGCCTGCGCGACCGCGTGGAGCGGCTCAAGTCCAACCCGGACGCGATTGGTCAGGTGGCGCGGGACCAGTTGCACTATGCCAAGCCCAACGAGGTGATTGTCACCCTGCCGCCGGAGCCGCAGTCGAAAGCGCAAACGGTCGGGGCGGCGAAGTAATTGAACCTACAAAGGAAACAGCCTTTGGCCGAGAATGCGAACGAAGTCCCAGCCAGAGGCGTACTCCCAATCGACCAAATGTTTGGGGACGATGAAGAAGACACAAGGCTCCTGCGGGCGATGTCCTCCCGGGCCCAAGAGTATATTCTGAGCTTTTCGTGGTGTAGATCGATCCGCGCAGCCTATTTTGGTGATGGTTGTGGAGGGGTTGTCGCGCTTTTCTTATATAGAATCGAGTCTTCCGAAGCGAATGTTGATGAGTGGTTGTGGGTCGTCGTTGGAGATGTACCTCCCGCATATTTAGTCATTGATGATTGCAAGACCCCGTCGCAGGCGTTGGAAGGCTATATCGACGAGATGTCAAAGTGGGTCGTTCTGGCGAAGAAGGGACGCACCTCCAAAAGAGTGATTCCGGTCAATGCTCCGGCAACGCCCGAATACGCAGAAGCTTTGGAGGGTAGACTCAAGTTTCTGCGCGGCGTTATCGTGCCATCTTTTCAAACAGCCGAGACCGAGAGAGCTTGACTGACAAAGCTCCTCGTTCTTGTTCCCTATTCCTTGTCTCAAAAATCCACATGCGCCCGCACAGATCCCACCCAAGCCGGCCCGCAGTCGCGGTTAGAACCGGGACTGTTGACGTGCTGCGCATTGACCGAGTAGAACATGCCCTGTCAAGCTGCCATGAGTAGTAGCTCTCGGCGATCTTCTCGCGGCGGTAGTTGAGGTTTCATTGCTCAGCAGGAAGCCCAGCCCGCCATGTTTGAGATAGTTCTGGTGGTCGCGTCGGGGCACCTTCGTCTCGTCGCAGCGGTTCCCAACAAACCCGTATCACTTTCTATCCAGGTCTAGAACTCCCAATGAATGCGCGTGCCAAAGACCGAGACGGGGCCGCGATCGCGATTGAACGCTGGATTGGCAACGAACTGATAATCCAAGGCCCAGTGAATCTGCCGAGGGAATGTGTGATCGTAGTATGTCTCCATCGCAAATTCCCGGCCGTAGTTCAAGTCGCCATCGCCATCCAGGATGCCAGTGCCGCCAGCCATGAGGTATTGCTGGTTCACCTTTGAAATGCCGCTCATCACGACAGCCAGACCGGCTGCATCGCGGGAGCGGCGCCACGCATCTCCCTTTACGCTTACGCCTAGCGATCCGGAATGATCGATGTCGGTATACAACCATGCTTCGTTATGGCCGTCATTCCTTCCCACGCGGGAAAACACGCCGATGTCCTTCGTGATCTCCTGTTCCGCGTTGAGGCAGAAGCCAAACGAATGACGGTGGGCGTAAGTCTTGGAGATATCCGCTCCCGGGACCGAGAGAGCGGCCTTGTAGCTGCCGAATTCCCCCTGATTGAGATATGCCAAGGGGCGGACAACTCCAGGATGGCCGCCGACGCTGTACCGGCGCTCGCCTTCGGCCACCATCCCCCAGTCGTGGAAAAACCTGCCGTCGCCCGCGGAACTCTCCCCCGGCCATATCAGAAATCGGTCCTCGGCGGTAAAGCCATTCCGTTGGTTAGTCAACTGGAAGAATCCATAGCGCAAAGCCCACTTCGGCTTCTCCAATTCGACAGAAGCGCCGGTCGTGTAGCCCAGGGCGTCGGCTGGATAATCCCAAACGGCGTTTGCGACGAGCGCCCAGTTCATGAACTGTTTGCGTGGATCGTTTGCGTACGTGTTGTTGTCGAAGATATCTTTCGCATTGTACCGGCCAACCGTGAACGTGAGCCGCGAAGCCGGCTGATCTCCGGCGAGCGTGAGCTGGTCGGAAGGCACGGCCTGTTTTTCGCCGCCGAAGCCGATGGTCTGCCGAATAAAGAAGCGCGCGATGGCCGAGTGGGGGTAACGTATGCCTACCTTATAAGCTTCCCCGTCGGTAAAGTCGTCGACGCCGAGAGTATCGTCCAGGCCGAAGCCTTGCCACGTTAAGAGGTCGACGTGGAACTCGGCGCCGCGCCACAACCGGTAGCCGCCGAAGAAGTCCAGAGAAACGGTCTCGCGGGCCTGACCGGCGGTGGGCAGGCTGTTCACACCGGTGTATTTGGCGCTCAAGGAGGGATATCCCTGGCCGGTGACGGTGCTCTGCATATGCCAGTTCCAAGACTGACTTTGCACTTCAGCAGGCCCAGTACCCGCTGGAGCAGGTGGAAGATCTTTCGTGCCGCATGGCTCGGCTCCGATGGTGGAAGAGTTGATAGCGCACGGATTGGAACTCTTGACCGGAGCTTCGATCTGTGCCGATGTGCAAGTGGCGCAAAAGAACGCGAGCGCCAACACGGCGGAGATTTGCGCGCGGCCATAGCATGCAACTGGCGTCAGAAACCGGGGAGTCAACAGGCGGTTTGCCTGGACGAGCTTCGAGAGTTGACAGTCAAACAGGAACATCAAGAATCCTTTTGTTCGGTGCAGACGAGGCCCGGCGGGACGTGGGCTTACAATGTAAACGCAAGATACCCCATTCAGCAACAACCAAAGCGGATGCGGCTTTTATCGCAAGGAGACCTTCGATGTCCCACCATGAGCGGGAAAAAATCAAGATGGTGCAGCGCCTGCGCAAACTGCGCGGACAACTGGACGCCGTTGAAAGAGCGCTGACGGCCGATGAGGACTGCGGAGACCAACTGATGCTTTTGGCTGCCGTTCGCGGCGGTGTCAACAGTCTGATGGGAGAAGTGCTCGAAGATCATATCCGGTTTCATCTCACCGATGGGTCTAAAGAACAGATCGCACCCGAGCTGGCCGAAGACCTGATCGACCTGGTGCGCGCCTATCTGAAGTGATTGTTTCAGTTTCGGTTCCATGCTCTGGCTCCTTCTATCGTAGCTTGCCGGCGTTGACGCAATGTGAACGCGCGGTTGATTTGCGGGATGCTGCAGAAGCTGCGTCATGCGCACAGGCATAACCCCCCGTCTTCAGAATCGGCAGATGTGGCGGAAGAGGCGCACGGAGCGGCGGTTTCCACCCACCTGCATGCCAGCGGTCGTTTCGCGTCGCAGGTCGCCGTCCAAACACAGGACAGGCGCAGGGCCTTCCTGACCATGTACAGTTGGTTCTTCATGGTTCCTCCTCGTCTCGTTTGCGCGCAGGTTAGGCTCTGGAAGCGCAAATTCGTGCTTGTCCGCCGACCTTGTGCCGCGCATGGTCGTTGGGTTCGGGAGGGGCGAGATGACTTGAACGATAAACCGTCTCACGCGCTCAATTCACTAGTCGTATGCCGTGAAGAGCGGTGAGGGAACGGTCTCTGGAGGTCAGAGGCGGTCGCCTGAGCGCTCATCACTGCACAGGAGGGAACCCCATATACTTGGAGGTTCTTGTGCGGATTCAATGCTCATAGTTCTCCTGTAAAGCGGGGAATTGCCCTGCATTTCGTTTGTACCATACCCCCATAGGGTATTGTCAAGCGAAAGGGCCAGATTTTCCGAAAAGATGGCCGGCCATCCACGGTTGTTCCCATGCGAAATGCGGAGCAGCGGCATCTTGTGCAAAATGCCCGAATAGCATCCCTCAGCGGCTAAGGCCCACATTCGTTTTACGGCTTTTGCGGCACCCTTCGGCTAGGCTCAAGGCAGACTTTAAATCCGTACCATTTCAAAACATGGGCATATTCAGAGGTTCTTTCGTTTCGCCTATTTAAGTTCTTGGTCAAGCGCGCATGGAATCTGTCTCTTTGTTCGTGCAAAGTATCGAAAATCTGTCTTTATTTATTCAGGCTGCTGGTGTGTCTTGCCCGCCTATGTTACGGGCGGGCAAGACGGCCAGGTTAAAGGTTAGAAGGTGATCTTGATGGCACCCTGGAAGGTTCTGGCTGCGCCGCCATTGGCCATGGTGGCAGTGATTGTACCGAAGGTTCCAGACGACATTGCAGAGCTTGTTCCGAGATAACCGCTGGCGCCCGTAGAAGCGCCGGGAGCGGCAAAGTTCGGATGGTTCAGCAGGTTGAAGGCCTCAAGCCGAAGATTCAGCTCGATGGAGTTATGGAGCGTGAAGGCGCGGTTGAGATCACAATCCGTCTCCAGGAATTTGGGTCCTCGATAGGCAAATCGCCCGGACGATCCAAATGTCCCGGCAGCGGCTGAGACGAACGCGGCCTTGTTCACATAAGACGTATAGACCTTATTCACTGGCTGCGTGATTTTGTTGTGCGTATACACGGCGCTCCCGGACAGATTCGGACGGTCGTTGCCGACATCCGTGAGTGAGTTGTCCGCTCCCAACGTAACCGTGAAGGGATTGCCGTCCGTGGCATGAACCAGCGGGGATATCTCCCAATGGTTGATCAGTTGGCCCTTCCAGCCGGTCAAGGCAAAATGGCTCTTGGCCACAACAGCGGTGTTGAAGATGTCGCGGAAATCGAATCCGCAGCTTCCCTTGTCTCCCTTGGGGTTGGCTGGATTCTGAATCGTAATGGTGCTCACATCGGCTGCGTTGTCGGAGATGTCGATGCAGTGCGACCAGGTGTAGTTGGCCAGGAAAACGAAATTGGAGGACATGCGATGTTCAATGCTGGCTACCAAGCCGTTATAACTCGCGCCAGCGCCAGACATGATGTACATCGAGCCGGTTCCCCCGCCCGCGTACATCTGTCCACCGTTGGTATTCTCGTTTTGCTCCGTCAGATAGAAGCGATATGCCTGATTGCCGGTTGTGGGCGCTTGGCCTGCATCCTTTGGCGAGTTTGCAGGCACATTGCCATAGACCGCCGGACTCATGGGGAGACCGAAAGGACCATGGACTGTCGAGTTTCCAACGTAGTCGATCTGCGCTTGCCATCCACTCCCGAACTGATGCTGCACGCTGGCGGTGTATTGCAGCGAATACGGCGAGTGGAATTTTGTTGGGAGCACGATGTATTGAGTTCCCTTGTAGAATGCCGCCGAGGATGACGGAACGATCGGCTGCGGGAAGGGTTGCGGATTGCTTGCTGCGGCGCCGTTCGACCATGGAGCGCTGAAGCTCAACGGAACGCCCCCTGCCGGAGTATTGTTAATTGTCTCGGCGAAGGGTGGATTCTGTTGCACGCGCTGTCCAGTGAAGAGGTTTGGCTCGTCATAGACCATTGCCGCGCCGGCGCGGATGACCGTCTTGCCTTTTCCATCGGGATCAAAGGTCATACCAATTCGGGGTGAGAACTGCCAGGGAGAGTTTTGCGTGAAGGACTTTGGAACTCCCTTATCTCCATAAAAGAAGCTTCCGGCAGGCGCATTGGGATATACCGAACTGATCGGCGTATCTGCCAGGAAATCGCTCATGTTGAAAATGGAGCCGCGATTGAAATAGTCCGTGGCAACGAACTCAGGATCCCAGCGAATGCCCGCATTGAGCACAATCCGGGTAGAGGCGTGATAGGTGTCCTGAATATACAGGCTTGGAATCGGCTCGCGAAGTGCGTTCTGCTGGGCTTTGCTCTGGCCGAAGGTGGCCATTGAGCCGGTCAGGAAATCCAGGTTCCCTTCGCGGGCAGTACTGACAATGCTCTGGGCCGGGCCTTCTCCAGCGAAGATGCCGTTGAAGGCGAAGTTGCCGTTGCCTTCATAGATGTTGCTGACGTTGAGTTCCGTATGAACCCACTCTCCGCCGAAAGCGACTTGGTGCTTGCCACGGGTCCAGTTGACATCGTCGGTCAGAGAGATCGTGTTGGTGTTGAAGTGGGCCGCGGAGCATGTGCCGCAGTAGATGCTCCAAGATCCGGTGCCGCCGGACGTGGTCAACTGCATGCCCTCATTCGACAAGTCGTTCAAGGTGATGCCAATGGTGCTTGAGTCGAGGCCGCTTGCCGCGGGGCCGCGGTTGTTACGCCGCCTGTCCCCTGTGGCATGGAAGGTGTTCACCAGCTTGTCGGTGATGATGTATGTCTCAGCGATGGTAAGCGCCTGAACACGCTCAAGGTTGCCGGGCGAGGTGGTGACCAGTGCGTTGGTTGGTGAAAAGAATGCTTGGTTGTCGTATCCATCGAGTAGATAACGGCCATAGAGGCTGTGTTTTTGATTGATGATCGCGTCGATACGCGTGACGAAGAGGTTTTCCGATAGCTGCTGAGGAACTGCATAGTGCACAAGACCACTTCCGCCGGCTGCGGTGTCCGCGGAGACGCAGTAGTTTGCGGCGGAACAGTGTGCCGCGCTGGGAAGATATGCGTCCAGTGCGAGCGCCTGGGCGTTGGGATTCCAGGTAACGCCTGTCGTACCGGTGTAATTGTTGTTGACCAGGGCAATTCCGGTTACCGGGTCCACGAGTTGACTCTTGGCGATGGGGTCCGTTATCGAGAAATTGCCGGCCAGGTTATCAGCCGTGGGCACATATGCCGAGCTTGAGGACTGAATCTGTTTGCTGATGTAACGCTGATAGCCCACGAAGCCAAAGAGCCTGTTGCGAATGATTCTTCCGCCAAAGGTGCCACCAAACTGATCCATGTGCAACTGGTCCGGACTGGCAGAGAAGAAGTTAATTGCGTCGAGGTAGTTGTTGCGGATGAACTCAAACGCGTCTCCATGCCACTGGTTTGTTCCAGAGCGCGTAACCACGTTAACAAAGCCGCCGGGATGCAAGCCGCTCTGAGCGCCCAGGGCCGCGGATTCCACGCTGAATTCGGCTACCGCGTCGGGGAAAGGAAAGGGCAGATTGACGTTGGTCATGTAATCGTTGTGATCGGCGCCATCCAACCGGTAGTCGGTGGCATTCCCCTGCCCACCGCCGATGGAGATCACAGCCGAGCTGTAGAAGGTCTTGCTTCCCGATTCGTCGTTGTTCTCATTGGCGTTGACCGCACCGCCGGCCAGGGTGATGAGCTGAGTCATCTGGCGCCCCAGGCTATTGAGAGGCATCTCGGTGACGGTAGCCTGATCGATGGTCTGCTTGAGGGAGCTGTCCTCGGTCTGCAATGCGAGACCGGTTGCCTGGACCTCGACCGTCTGATTCGCACCACCAATTTTTAGAGCCGGGTTAATGGCAATGCTGCTGCCGACATCGAGAACGATATTCGATTGGCGGTAGCGCTCAAAGCCGTTGGCCGTCGCTTCCACGGTATATGTGCCGATGGCAATGTTCGGGAAGCTGTACAGGCCGCTCTTGTCCGTGACTGTCGTGTGTTTTACCTGGGTGGCGATGTTGGTGGCCGTGACCGTCGCATCTTGAATTACGGCGCCCGTGGTATCGGTCACGACCCCCTGGATACTCGCAGTTCCTGCGGTCTGGGAGTTGACACTTGTGGCGAAGAGAAAAAGCAAAGCACAGAAGGAGAGGGTAAGCCAGTGGTGAAACATCCCCTGTGCTTTGAAGCATGTGTGTCGCATTGAAGCCTCCAAAAGGTTGTAGGTTTTGAACCGAAACGGGCCAATGCTCGAATCGTTGGCATTTGGTATCTGGTCATCGAGTGTCGGGCCCAAAATGTTTCATACCGAGATTGGCAGTCGTAACCGCTGCAGTGAAGGTATAAGGAGATCGGACCACTGTTGTCAAGCTTTATTTGATGGCGGGTATGGATATTCTGTCAAAGTATTTATAATCAGTTATTTAATATAATTTACACGACAAAGGTGGTCAGACCTTGAGAGATGACTTTATCTAGACATGGAGCTTCTGCCTTTCACACAGCGATAGACTTGTTCTGGACAGTTCATATTGTCAGCGGAAGCGGCAACTCACCTTGCAGCTTGTGAGTGTGCCGGTTGACGCAGAGAGAGCTTTCTATGAATCGAGTTATTCGTCGTCTTTTTATACAGTTACTGCCGGTTTATTTGCTTGTGGCCGCGCTGGTCACGCTGGGCCATGCGGCGCCGGTGCTGATGATTTCCATCGATGGATTGAAGCCTGAATACATCACGCAAGCGGATGCGCATGGCATGAAAGTGCCGTATCTCCGCACCCTAATTCGCGACGGAGCCTATGCCGAGGGCGTGGTGGGAATTTGGCCCACCGTAACCTACCCCAGCCACACAACGCTGATCACCGGCGTTTGGCCGGCCGAGCATGGCATCTACAACAATCTCGAATTCGATCCGCTGCAGCACTATTCCAGCGCATGGAATTGGTATGCGCCGCTGATTCGCGTGCCCACACTTTGGACGGCAGCGCATAAGGCAGGCCTGCGCACTGCGAGCGTTGGATGGCCGGTGAGCGTGGGCGCAGCGGATGTGGATTACCTGATTCCGGAGTACTGGCGCAGCGCAGATCCTTCGGGCGGGTCGGGCACGCTGAATCCGCAAGACCGGCTGCTGATCGCCGGGCTATCGCGTCCGGCCACGCTGTTCGAGCAGTTGCGTCCCACGGCGGGCGAATACATGATGGGCAACGATACCAGCATCAGTGGCGACGAGGTCAAGACGCGTTACACCATTGAGATTCTGCGCAAGATGAAGCCCGTGTTTATGACGCTGCATCTCAGTTCGCTCGATGAAACGCAGCATGAGCACGGCCCATTCAGCGCGGAGGCGGACGCCGATCTGGAAGCGCTGGACGGGATGATGGCACGGCTGGCGAAGGCTGCTGTTGCGGCCGATCCCTACACCGTGGTGGTGCTGGTCTCCGACCATGGATTCATGAATATCACACACTGGGTCAACCTCTATATTCCATTTCTGCAGGCGGGGCTGATCGAAGCCACAATCAATCCGGCAACCAAGGCTCCTGTTATCGGATCGTGGAAGGCCGAGCCGTGGCTGGCCGGCGGCATGGCGGCTGTTATGTTGCATGACGCGAGCGATCAAGCGACCGATCAGCAGGTGAAGGCGATGCTCGATAAACTGGCCGCAGACCCGGCCAGCGGCATTGCACAGATTCTGGATCGCGATGCCATAAAGCGGCGGGGAGCCTTTCCTGACGCGGCTTTTCTCGTCGTCCTCCAGCCGGGCTACTATACGGGATCGGGCATCAACGGCAATCTGGTCACGGAGATTCCGACTACCAAAGGGTCGCACGGATTCTCGCCGGAGTACCCGGAGATGCGCTCGTCGTTCTTCGCCGTGGGAGCGGGGATTGCGCGTCATCGCGACCTGGGCTTAGTGGATATGCGGCAGATTGCGCCCACAGTGGCGAAGATTTTGAAGGTGCAAATGCCTACTGCCAAAGCCACTCCGCTGCACGTAGAGAAGTGAGGGCTGGGGGCCCCGGCGAGGAAACAGGGAATAGCATTGACAGGCTCTAGCGGGTACTGGAAATGCAGACGTCTTCAACGTCGCTTGATTCCGGATTGACGAAATACCGGCGCTGGAAATACAAAGCCAGGTTCACGAGCGCGATCATCACAGGGACCTCGACCAGAGGCCCGATCACAGCCGCGAAGGCTGCGCCCGAGTTGATGCCGAAGACAGATACTGCAACCGCAATCGCCAGTTCAAAGTTGTTCGAGGCGGCTGTGAATGCGAGCGTCGTGGTCTTCGAATAATCGGCCCCCAACTTCCGCCCCATGTAGAAGGACACCAGAAACATGACGACGAAGTAGATCAGCAGCGGAACTGCGATCCTTAGCACGTCCAGCGGCAGACGCACAATGTAGCTGCCCTTCAGAGAAAACATCACCACGATAGTGAACAGCAGCGCCAGCAGCGTGAGCGGGCTTACGCGCGGGATGAAGCTCCCGTCGTACCACTCGCGCCCTTTGGCGCGAACCAGCACAGTGCGCGTCAGAAATCCGGCGAGGAATGGAATGCCAAGATAGATGAACACGCTACGGGCAATCTCGCCGATAGAGATGTTCACAACCGCGCCATGCAATCCGAACCAGCTTGGCAGAACCGTGATGAACACCCACGCATAGACGGAATAGAAGAAGACCTGGAAGAGCGAATTGAAGGCCACCAGTCCCGCGGCGTACTGGGTGTCTCCCTTCGCCAATTCGTTCCACACAATCACCATGGCGATGCAGCGCGCGAGGCCAATCATGATGAGACCCGCCATGTACTCGGGGTAGTTCCGCAGGAATACAATCGCAAGCAGGAACATCAGGACCGGACCGATCAGCCAGTTTTGCAGCAGAGAAAGCCCCAGCACGCGCTTGTTCCGAAAGACTTCGTGCAGTTCCTCAAAGCGTACCCGGGTGAATGGGGGATACATCATGAGTATCAGGCCCGCAGCGATTGGAATCGAAGTCGTGCCGACGCTGAAGCGGTTGAGAAACGGCACCACTCGAGGGGCCAGCCAGCCCAGTGCGACGCCGGTCGCCATTGCCGCGAAAATCCACGCGGTTAGATAGCGGTCAAGAAACGATAGACGACTCTTTTTCAACTGCATGTCTCCTCAGGCTCTGCTACGAGCAGCCAATGTTCTCGACTTCGCGCTTGATGGCGAGTTGGTCAAGGGTGGAGAACGGCAAAGACAAAAACAACCCTATCCTCCGGTCGAGCACCGTGAAGGCGTCGCGAAAGGCTCGTGCGATCTCTTCAGGCGTGCCCTTTATGGCGGCAGGGTCGGGAATTCCCCAATGGGCGGTCATGGGCTGCCCCGGCCAAAACGGGCAAACTTCGTTTGCCGCGTTGTCACACACCGTGAAGACAAAATCCATCTTCGGGGCGTCAGGCGCCGCAAACTCGTTCCACGACTTGCTGCGCAGCCCGAGCGTCGACATCCCGGCAGATTCGATCTGCGTGAGCGCTTCCAGCCGCGGCTGGCCTGAAGGATGGCTGCCGGCGCTGTAGGCTGCAAAGCGGCCCATACCTTTCTGGTTGAGGATAGCCTCGGCCATGATCGACCGCGCCGAATTGCCAGTGCATAAGAATAGAACGTTGTAATGATCGGGCATCGACTTAGTCCTTCGCTCCGACGGTGACTGGTGTGCAGCAGCCCGGCGCGCTGCAAGACGCCATAGGCTTCTCGGCGCGGATGAAGGCGCTCATGAATTTCCCGTTGACCTGCGGCGCGATGGCGTCAACATCAACGCCGGCTTCGGTAAGGAATTGGCGCGCGGCTTCAATGTCATAAACGCGAGTCGGTTCGATGGAAACGCAGCAGAATCCGGCTTTCGCCAGCTTCGCAATATAGTCGGTTTCTTCGAGCGCTCCGGCGATGCAGCCCACCCAGAGGAGCATGTTGCCGCGCACTTCGTCCGGCACGCTGCCGCGGACCACCACATCGGAAACCGCAAAACGTCCGCCCGGCTTGAGTACGCGAGACGCCTCGCTCAACACGCGGTCCTTGTCGGCCGAGAGATTGATGACGCAGTTCGAAATGATGACGTCCACCGAGTTGTCGGGGAGCGGAATTTTCTCGATTTCGCCCTTCAGGAACTCGACATTTATGGCGCCAGCGTGGCGCTGATTTTCGCGGGCCAGAGCGAGCATATCGTCGGTCATGTCGAGACCGTAAGCCTTGCCGGTTGGTCCAACGCGCTGCGCGGAGAGCAGCACGTCGATTCCACCACCGGACCCGAGGTCAAGCACCGTCTCTCCGGCGCGGAGTTCGATGAGGGCGGTCGGGTTTCCGCAGCCGAGCGAGGCCAGCACGGCTTTTTCAGGAATCAGGCCTTTCTCATTCGCGCTATAAAGATTTGTTGTGATCGGATCGCAGCAACGAAGGCCGGGGTCGCAACACGCTTGCAGACTTCCAGACTCCGCCACAGAACGGGCCGCGCTTCCGTACTTTTCCCTTACCTGATCCTGCACGCTGGGGTTCGATTCCATTTCTTGCATCTCCTTGTATACGCTAAGGCGAATATATCCACCTTTGAATATATCTGTCAAGGCGTATATTATGAAATTGTGAATGGTTCCTCGAAAACCTACGACCTGGCCCTGCTGTTCGCAGCGCTCTCCGATCGCACGCGCCTCAGACTGCTGAACCTGATGGACGGACGCGAAGTCTGCGTCTGCTATTTCGTTGAGATTCTGGGACAGAGCCAGCCGAAGATTTCACGGCACCTTGCGTATCTGCGACGGGCGGGCGTGGTAGCAGCGCGGCGCGAAGGCAAATGGATGCATTATCGGATTGTTGCGCCTTCAAACATTGGTGCAGCCCGGATCCTGCGCGAGACAATCGCGGCTGTGAGGGAGGAGAAAGCGATGCAGACGGACTTGGCGCGTCTCGACAAGGCCTGCTGTGCTCCGCGGAGAATCGCTGCGATCGAAGGTGCGCCGCTTCCGATTCTGGTTGGTTGACTGCCAACTCGGAAATTAATGGCAAGCGTTTTCGCTTGATGTGAAATGGCTTTGTTCGTCGCTAAAATGCTGCGGGGTGAAAGATCGAGAGCCGCAACATGTGCGATTCCATTACTATCATCGCGGGAGTATCTGCAGCCGCGAGCGCAGAGATACGCAGTTCGCGGCTTTACATCAGCATAGGCGGCGCTTTGTCGAGAAATTTCTGTATCAAAACCTGGAACCGGGCTTCTACCTGTGGATCGTCATACAGGAATTCGAGTCCCACACCCTTCCCTGGCCTGAAATTCCTGACGCGCGCCCGAATTCGATATTCATAATTTTTCAATATTAGAAGAACGTCCACCTCTGATAGGATTTCCAGTTTCAACGCGAATTTTGTCATGACGTAACATCCTGTTTGGCTGATATCTCGAATCGTTCCGCGAAACAGGAATCCGGCCTCAAAAGCATAGATTTCGGCGAAACCATCGCACGCGAATCGGCGGCTCAGTCTGCGGTCAGCGCCACTGGAGCTTTCGCTTGCATTGATTTCGCCGATAACTTGGACGGTCACAATCGCAGCCTTTCTAATTGCGTAAACCTAGACCCCAAACACTCCGAGACATCTTCTATCGGCATTCTCCCCGCTCTGCTTCAATCTGACGATTCCCCGCGGCATGGAAACTGAGTTATGGGCCTCAATTCTAAGACTTGGCAATCACAACCGCAGATCGTCAACGATTGGATTCTTAGCTGTTGCAAACAAGGAGTCAAGCGTTCCGTCTGGGGTGGGAGCGTTTGCAGGGGACAGACTCGCTGAGGACGCTGCTGCTATACTGCACCGTACCCTGAACTCAGAGTGGGGGTTCCGGTGCAATTGGGGCATGAAGAAGGGTAGTTGATTTCCAATGCCCTCGGCGAGGGTTCGGGCTCCCTACTGTTCGCCGGCGGGAATGATGGATTCAACCTACGCTGCCGATAAGAACTTGCAGGCGCCACATGACGCAGAACCAGTTGGATTGGATATACCAGGTGAAGAGACTGACGCTTGTGGTTGTCATTCTTCTCGGAATGTTCTCGGCTGGTTGGGCGGCAGAGCCTGCGCCTCTGACGAACCTGCACGCCATCATCGCCATCACCAACGCCGAAGCCAGCCAAGCGCGGCCCGTTGCCTTTGAAGCGACGGTTGTTTACTTCCGCGGCTATGAAAGTGATCTGTACGTGCAAGATGGCAACGACACAATCTTTGTACTCGTTTCCCCGAATCCCAGGTTTGTTGCAGGCGATCGCGTGCTGGTGAAGGGAATGATGCAGCCGAGTTTCCGCCCTATCGTGGTTGGAGCCAATGTGACCTTGCTCCACCATGGTGTCGCGCCAAAGCCCGTGCCAGCCACCTTCGAAGAGTTGCTTAGCGCCCAATTCGACTGCCGGCTCGTTACCGTGCGCGCCATCGTCAGAGCAGCGGACCTGGTTGTGAGCAGCTCAGTGCCGCCTGTACCGAGCACTCGTCTCCAACTGCTTACCAAGGGAGGCCGCTTCCAAGCGTACCTGGACAGCGACGATGAAAACGCCGTCAAAAATCTGCTCGACGCCGAAGTGGAAATCACCGGCGCTGACTCGGGAATATTCGACGACAAGATGCAGCAGACCGGGGTGGCGCTTTACGTTTCCTCACTGGCGGAGATAAAAATTATCAAGCGCGCCGACGCCAGCCCGTGGTCCCTCCCGATTACACCGATGGATCGAATTCTTCCCGGCTTTCACGTGAACGATCTTACGTCGAGGGTCCGGGTGCATGGAGTTATCACCTATTACCAGCCCGATTCAGCCATAGTGCTGCAGGACGGCTCGAAGAGCTTGTGGATTGAAACCCATACCCGCGAACCATTGCAGATCGGCGATGAAGCGGACGCAGCCGGTTTTCCCGATGCTCGCAATCGTCACTTGACCTTGACCGACGGCGAAGTCCGGGACAAGCACATCTTCCAGCCGATCACGCCGGTATTGGCGACCTGGCAGGAACTCGGCCACCGGAGCTACAGCAGGCCGCTAGGTCACCAGAACGATCTGGTCTCGATTGAAGGCAAGGTGGTTACCTGGGTGAGGGAGGCAATCCAGGACGAGTATGTTCTGGACTCGGATGGCCAACTGTTTACCGCTATCTACCACCACCCACCTGCCCCCGGCGTGCTTCCGCCGATGAAGCAGATTCCGTTGGGTTCGAGAATCCGCGTGACCGGCATTTGCACGAATGAGTCCTCCGACCAGATTGTCCCGAGCGAAGAGACGCCCTTCAATATTCTTTTGCGTTCCTTCGACGACGTTACGGTCATCGAAGGACCTCCGATTCTGAGCATTCGCAACCTCCTCTTCGTCGTGGGCTTGTTGTTACTGGTGGTGATTGGGGCGGGCGTGAGAGCCTGGACCCTGGAGCGCAAGGTGCGCCGCCATAACGTCACATTGGCCGCCCTGGAGCGGCGGCGCAGCCGCATCCTTGAAGACATCAACGGCTCGCGGCCCCTGGCTGAGATCGTCGAGGAGATTGCAGAACTGGTCTCCTCGACGTTGGATGGCGCACCGTGCTGGTGCCAGATAGCCAATGGAGCGCGGCTGGGAAACTGTCCGGCGAAGCTCACAGATCTGCGCATCATCCAAGCTGAGGTTCCTGCCCGCTCTGGGCCGCCGCTGGGTACGCTCTTCACGGCGCTCGACCCGCTCAGCGAGCCCAGCGACAACGAAACGGAAGCCCTTTCCATGGGGACTGGTTTGGCCACGCTGGCCATCGAAACCCGGAAGCTCTACTCAGACCTCTTGCGCCGCTCGGAATTTGACCTGTTGACCGACATTCACAACCGCTTCTCGCTAGAGAAACGCCTGGACACGCAAATTGATCTGGCGCGCCAGAATGCAGGCATCTTCGGGTTGATCTACATCGACATTGATGAATTCAAACAGGTGAACGACCAGTACGGTCATCACATTGGCGATCTCTTTTTGCAGGAGGCGACTCGGCGGATGAAACTGCAGCTTCGTTCCCACGACCTGCTGGCGCGTCTGGGCGGCGATGAATTTGCCGTGCTGCTGCCGGTGGTGCACAACCGCGCCGATGTGGAAGAGATCTCGCAGCGCCTTGAACACTGCTTCGAGGCTCCGCTGACCCTCGAAGGAAATACATTGAAAGGCTCGGCCAGCTTCGGCATCGCCGTTTACCCGGAGGATGCCGCTACAAAAGACAAGCTGCTGCGTGTCGCAGACGCCGCAATGTACACAGCCAAGGCCCTCAATAAGCGATTTGCGAGTTCCGCGGACCGACGCCCGGAGCCCCTCCAAGACAGATAGGATTTGAGCGCGGCTTTGCTACGCAGGTTGGTTTCCGAAAAACTTTGGGTGGCTGGTGGCACGGTCAAAAGCGTGCCCTTTCAGAACTGTGCGCCGGCTGGCTTACGCGCTGGTGGGGACGCGCATGGCGTCGATGGCGGTGGTGAGGTCTTTGGCGAGGGTCTGCTGGGCGGGCTCGGATAGTTTGGCGTCCTGGCTGGTGAGGTAGAAGACGTCAATGGCGGTTTCGCCCTCAGTGTCGATGAGCGCCACCTTGATATTGCAGTCGTGAGTGCTTAGGGTGAGGGCTATTCGGCGCAACAGGCCGGGCAGGTCCTGGGCTACTACTTGAAGAATGGTGGAGTGGGAGGATGATTCGGAGTCGAAGAGGATGCGCGTGGTCACTTCAACTTTGATGTTGGCGGGGTGGTTCATGTGGCTGCGGGCTTCAAGCATTGCTTCGACAGGAACCGTGCTGGCGACCACGTCGTGGAGATAGGCGAGAAAGCGCTCCCGCTCACTGGGGTTCAGCTCGATAGTGCGGAAGACGTCGCTGAACTGGAAGCTATCGACGACCACTCCGGCGTCGTTGGAAAAAGCGCCGGCCTTTACGATGTTCATGCCCCAGGCAGCCAGGGCTCCTGCTACGTCGGCGAAGAGGCGGCCACGGTCGCGAGTGATGACGGTGAGGTCGAAGAGCTGGCGATGAGGGCGTAAGTCGAGCTGGACGGAGTCGGCGTCGAGGTTTGCGGCTAACTGGAAGTGGTCGCGGATTTGCTCTGGGAGGCGGGTTTGCAGATAGCGTTGCGGGAGGCCTTCAAGGAATTGGCGGAGAGCATCATGTTGAGTGGCATGAACCATGGAGCGTAGGCGATTGAGGAGCGTGGGGTCGAGGCTGGCGTGGTAGCGGACCTCGTCCACTGAGCGGTCCATGCTGTTAGCTGTGGAGATGTGAAGCTGCCAGAGGTTCTCGGCTTTCCATGGGGTGAGCGCGTCGGGGCTGACGGCCTTGATGTCGGCGTAGGTGAGCAGGGTGAGCATTTTGAGCATCTGCGGGCTGCCGATTTTCTCAGCAAAGCCGCGCACGTTTTCCGGATCGAAGATGTCGCGGCGCAAGGCGTTGGACATTTCCAGGTGCAACCGGATGAGCTGGAGGACGGTATCGCGCTCTTCGGCGTCGAACTCGAGTCGAGCGAGAAAAGCGTCGGCCAACTCGACGCTCTGAATGGTGTGTTCGCCGGTGCGGCGGGCCTTGCCGGTGTCGTGGAGGAGCAGGGCGAGCAGGAAAAGATCGAGGCGATCGATTTCAGGAAGCAGTTGGGCGAGGCGCTGCTCGTAATCGTGGACGGGCTGGCGGAGGAGGTGGACGTTGTCAATGACCAGGAAGGTGTGCTCGTCAACGGTGTAGCGGTGGTAGCTGTCGCGGATAACCAGGGCGTCGATGCCGTGAAATTCGGGGATAAGCATCTCAAGTACGCCGAGGGCATGCATGGTGCGGAGTGCCTGAGCGGCGTGGGGGCCGAGGAGGACTTCGCGCAGTGAATTCCAGAGATAAGGGCCTTCGGGGATATGGATGGCGAGGGCGGGCAGCGCGTCGGTGATGCGGTCTTCGGCGCCTTGAGAAAGAGTGTAGCCGTGAGTGGCCATGAGCGCGAAGATGCGCAGGATGGCGCCGGTGTCACTGAATTGCGCGCCGGGCTGGATATCGATGCGGCCCTGGTCGAGGATGAAATCGGTTCCGGCAATGGTGGTGCGCCGGCGGCGGAACTGGCGGTAAAAGCTGACCGGGGCGGGCAGGTGTTCCATGAGCAGGGCTGCGCGGCGATAGATGACGCGGGCGTGGCGATAGTAAGTGCGCATCCAATAAGCGGGATCCGCGGTGCCGCGAGTTTCAAGGCCGATGCTGTTGGCTGCGGCTTCGTCCTGGGATTGCCAGTCGAGGGTATTGTCGTCGCGGCCGTGGCGGAAATGGAGAAAACATCGGACGGCGGCGAGGAAGTCAAAGGCGGCCTCGGCATCCCCGCGCGCGCTGTGGAAGACGCTGCCACGATGGCGCGGCCACTCCTTGGTCTCCTTGAGGTGGAAGAGGAGGGCGAACCAGACGGCGAGGTTGTAGTCGCGCAGTCCACCCGGGCAGTCCTTGATGTTGGGCTCCAGGTGAAAGATGGTGTTGCCGAATTTGGAGTGGCGGACACGGGCGATCTCGCCCAGCTTTTGCGTGATGTTGTTCCACTCGCTCAGGAAGAGGTCGGGCACAACGGTCTGGTGGAGCTGCTGGTAGAGGGGGAAATGGCCGGCGAGGAAGCGGCGGTCAAGGGTGGCCAGGGTGAATTCGAGGTTGTTGGGATCGAAGCGGCCGGCCTCCTTGAGGGTTCGGGAAGCAGGACTGGCGCGCAAACCGACATCCCACATGCCCTGGATGATGGAGCGGGTGACATCCCTGTACAGCGCCTCGGCCTTTTCGTCGGCATAGACGAAGAGGACGTCGACGTCAGAGAAGGGAAAGAGATCTTTGCGGCCGTAGCCGCCCAGTGCGACCAGGGAGACGGTCTTTGTGGGCTGGGAAGTAAAGGCGCGGCGCCACAACTCAATCAGGATGCGGTCTACGACAGCCGCACGGCGACGAACGGCAGCCGTGCCGTCGCCTGTGCGCTCGCAGGTTTGGCGCACAAGTGCCATCTCCCGCTTATACTGCTCCCGAAGATCGTCAACCGCTAAAGCGACTGGATTCATAGTTGGTTGTGTGTGACTCGCCGCAGCAAGAAGGAATTCCTACCAGAATAAGCGAAATTGGCGGAAAAGGGGTAATTAGGTGTGAATGGTCCCGAAAAGCGGGACGGAGGGCCGGCCGTACGGCAGGGAATAGGGAGCAGGGAATAGGGAAGCGAAAAACCCGGAGGTGGTGGTAGCAGTTCATTTTTCCATTGTGCGCACCGCGAGGGAAATCATTTGCAAACCCCTGTGACGGGGCCAAGCGCATTCGGCTTGAGGCGCGTGGCTTCCGAGATCCCGAGATCGAAACATGTGGCATCCGCGTGCCACTCGGGCGCCACGCGAACACAGTCTTCAATACGCTTGCGATAGGGCCTTCGTGTAGCTGTCGTTCAAAACGTTATCCAATTCATTGAGTTCCCTGGCCGTCAATTTCGCTGATAGGATCGCCCGTTTCCCACTCTCGAATTCAGCATCGGAAATCTTGCCCTCCACCTGCATTTGCTCGAGGAGGACATTCATCTCGTGGCGTTCCACAAAATAGCGTTCCTGAAATGAAATCAACAGCTTCTGCACGTCGTAGAGCTGAGAGTATCCCTTCACCTCGTCGTAATCCATGTAGGCGATTGCCCCGGTAGACGATGCGGCCTTCCATGCGGAGTCGCGGAGAAGAACGCTTGTCCATGTGAAGCCCCCAATGGGCTTTTGTGTACGGCCATGCTGCGCGTCCTCTGCCTGGCTGAGAATTTCATCAAGACGCTTTTCTTCCGCTGGCAGCGCGTTGAGTTGCCGTAGAGCATCCCCTTGGTTGGCGCGAATTTCCTGAAAGATATTCTCCCTTGCGTCTCGCGCTAGATGCCGGTGATGTAACCACTCTACCGAGCCCTCCAGACCAAGCGCGATCAGCAGGCCAATGGTGATGGCCAGCAGATGCACCATGAATTCCTTGACGGAGTGGATAGGGGCATGAGGAGGATGAACGTCCATAAGCGTACTCCTTCCGGGTTTCGCCGGGGCCTGGCGGCTGAATTCGCCCGCGACAGGGATTGTAATTGGGTCCGCGCCGGAACTGAAAGCCATAAGTTGCTACGGACACCAACTGAGAGGCCTGTTAGTCGTCCAGCTTTCCGGTGCGTTTTTTCGTGATCCACCACCAGGCAAAACCGGCCACGGCGAGGCCGCCGACGATGGCCAACAGGGCCAGGCCGTGGTGCTGCACGACCTCGACAGCGCCGGGGCCCAGCTTGAGTACCAGCAGGGAGAGCACCAGCCAGCGGAAGAGCCTTCCGCAGAAGACAGACAGCATGAAGGGCAGAACGCGCATCTCGAAGACGCCGGCGGCAAAGACGCAGGCCTTCCATGGAGTGGGCGGAGGCAGCATGGAGGGAATCATCATGGCCAGAAATTCCTGGCGCTCGAAGCGTGCCCTCATGCGCTCGTAGCGCTCGCGGTTGATGCGCTTGAGCAGGAAGAGTTCGCCGCCAGCCCGGCCAAGGCCATAGGGCAAAAGGCCGCCGACGGCTGAGCCCAACGCGGCCAGCAGGCAATAGAGCCAGAAGTGGTTCTTGTCATTCCAGATGTAGACGGCAAGGATGGCGTCCATGGGAACGGGGATTGTGGACGAATCGAGCAGCGCGACGGCGCCGACTCCCCAGATGCCGAACTTGGCCAGAAAAAGAGCGATAAGTTTCCATTTGGCCATCAAAAGAACAAAAAGCTTCTTCAAACAGGTTCCCTTTCCGCCTGCTCATCCGTCTTAGTATCAAGAACCATTGTACGGGGCGGGGCGATAGGCAGGGGTTAAACGGGGATGAGAGAATAGATAGGAAGGACTCGAAACGGAGCGGTGTGGGCGTGTGCCCAGGGTGCTCCTCAAGAACGAATGCCCACCGATAGAGCATCAACCGATGTGAACGAGCCCAGCGGGCCTGCGGAAACCAATTCCACGGGAACCGGCCTTGCCCCGGAGACCCCAGGCGAGGGCGGGGAGCGGCGCGGGTCTGCCTCCGAGTCTCCCGTGGTTCGCGGTTCGCGCTGGGTAGACTACGACACCCACGAACTGCTGGAAATGATAGGCGACCTCGAGGATGAGCGGCGCATGGCCAGGCTGCGCGAAGGCTTCTGGCTGGCCATCCTCTTTCACCTGGCGTTGCTTTCCGCGCTGACATGGATTCCAAAATACATCTTCAAAGTGCCGATGATAGTTGACCAAAACAAGCTCAACCAGCACAAGGATTTTACTTATCTCGATACCCCGTTCACGCTACCGCCCAAGCCTATCGTCAAGCCGCTTCCTATGCAGCACCCGCTGATCGACAGACAGACGATGGAGGAGATGAAGAAGGCGGCTCCGCCTGCGCCCGCCCCAGCGCCGGCACCCGCCGCGCAGGCCCCGCCACCGCCGCCGCCTCCCAGCCAGCAGTCGCAGCTTGAGGCGCCGCATCCGGCGGCAGTGCCCGCACGGCCCAACTTTGCCATGGGTTCGCAGAATCCTGCCGACCAGTTGCGCGACGCCATGAAGGGCGCGGCGCGGAATCCTGGCTCGGGATTGAGCAATATACCCTCCGGGGGCGGGCTGAGGATGCATCCGGGCGCGGGCTCGGGCGGCGTGGAAGTCCTCTCTGACACGCAGGGCGTGGACTTTAACAGTTGGCTGTCGCGCTGGCATTGGGAGACGGAACGGACCTGGGATCCGTTGATTCCCGACGAGGTCAATCCGCCGATTTACAAGTCGGGCATGGTGGCGGTCAGGTTCAAGGTTTTGCCCAACGGGCGATTGATGGACGGCAGCCTTGTGCTTGAGGGCCGCTCGGGCGATGTGGCGCTGGACCGCGCGGCATGGGGCGCGCTGACCGGCTCGAATTACCCGCCGCTGCCGAGGGATTTCCACGGGCCATACCTCGAACTGCGGGCTTATTTTCTCTATAACATGCAGCCGCCCAAGTAGAATGGCGCGCCAAAGCTCGTGAGCAAACTGGGATGCGTTCTACTGTAGCGCCTGTTTGTTAGTCAGGGCATTAGATTCTCCTCGCGTAAACTGTTGTCATGGCGTCTACCGACAGCGCGAGTCAGCAGAAGGAGATTGGCCGCATAGCTCTCAGAGAGCGTTGGAGCGCGCGTCTTCGCGAGCGTGAGGAGCAGGTTTTTCTCCTTCTTTCGCTGCTGATTGGAGCGCTGACCGGGCTGGCGGTCGTGGCCTTCATTGTGCTGACGGAGCGGCTGGGAATGCGGCTCTATCCGGTAGGCAGCGCGGCGTGGAGGCGGGTTCTGATACCGGTGGCTGGATCCCTGGCCATGGGTTTCCTGTTGTTTCGATATTTTCCCAACGCGCGTGGCAGCGGCGTGCCGCAGACCAAGGCCGCGCTATTTGCGCGGGATGGATTCATCTCGCTGCGGACTGTTCTGGGAAAATTTTTCTGCACAGCTACGACGCTCGCCAGCGGAATTCCGTTGGGCCGCGAGGGTCCGTCGGTGCAGGTTGGCGCGGGAATCGGCTCGGTGCTCGGGCGCTGGCTCGGATTGAGTCCGGAAAAGGTAAAAGCGCTGATACCAGTGGGCGCGGCGGCAGCTATTGCCGCGGCATTCAACACGCCCATGGCGGCGGTGCTGTTTGCTCTGGAAGAGGTGATGGGCGACCTGAATGCGCCTGTGCTGGGGTCGGTGGTGCTGGCCTCGGCTACCTCGTGGGCGATGTTGCGGTTGCTACTGGGCAATAACCCGCTCTTTCAAGTGCCGCAGTATGAGCTGGTCCATCCGTTGGAGTTGGGCATTTACGCGTTGCTGGGCATTGCCGGCGGTTTTCTTTCCGTGGCTTTCACCAAGATGCTGCTGGTAATGCGCAAGTTCTTTTTGCGTATGCCTCGGAAGACGCAATGGTGGCATCCGGTGGTGGGCGGCGTAACGGTAGGCCTGATGGGCTGGTTTGTGCCCCAGGTGCTGGGTGTGGGATACACGTACGTCGGCAGCGCTCTGAACGGATCGATGGCGCTCAGGCTGCTGCTGTTGCTGGTGGTGCTCAAACTGATTGGCGTCACGGTGAGTTACGCCTCCGGAAATGCGGGCGGAATCTTCGGGCCGGCGCTGTTTCTGGGCGCCATGCTGGGAGGCGCCATCGGGACGGTGGCTCATCACCTGTTGCCGGGGTACACGGCTTCGCCGGGCGCGTATGCGCTGGTGGGCATGGGCGCGCTGTTTGCCGGGATTGTGCGCGCTCCCATGACATCGGTGCTGATGATCTTTGAGATGACGCGAGATTACGCCGTTATTGTGCCCTTGATGATTGCCAACCTGACCAGCCTGTTCATTTCGCGGCGCTTTCAGAAGCAACCGATTTATGAGGCATTGGCGCATCAGGACGGGATCCATCTGCCAACCCCCGGCACGCTTTACCAAACCAGCGGGCGCACCGTGGCCCAGGTGATGCGAGCGCCACTGCTGACGCTCCCAGCCGGGACGCGGGTGAAGGATGCGGCGGAAGAGACTCGCCCCGGACAGACGCGTATCTGGCCCGTGATGGAGAAGGATTACTTTCTGGGCATGCTGAGCAGGGAGACACTGGAATGCGCGCTTGTGGATGGAAGAAATGGAAAGCCGCTGAAAGAGATCATCGACGCGCAGCATGTTCCCCACGTTCACATGGATCACGCGCTGCACCTGGCGCTGGAGCGCATGAGCAGCTACCATCTTGATGTTTTGCCGGTGGTTAACCGGGCGGATATTCACAAGCTGGAAGGCGTCGTGACGCTTAGGGATGTGCTGGATGCGTATGGGGTGGGCGGCGCAGAGGACAGATCAGGCTTGTAAAGGCCATCTCATCGACGCCATTCAGTTAATGCAAAGCGCCCCTCAGGGGCTAAAGTCCTCAGTTCTATTGGGTATTTTGCGGCACGGCAGAAGCCGCGCCCTTTCAAAACAGTGCATCTGCTTGTTGCTGAAGTCGTGCCCTGATACAAAACCGATTTATGCAACCAGTTCTAGCGTTGTTCCAGGCCCTCTTCGATTCGGGGCAGATGCGTCTCGCTTTTTCTTCCTTGCTCCAGCGTGTTGCCATGACGCCTATCCGACCGCAGCAACAGCACGGCGAAGATAAGACCCACAACTCCGAGGCCCGCGAACATGCACTGCGTCGCAGTATAAGTTCCGGTGACGTCGCGGAGCTTGCCATTCAGAGCGGGGAAGAGCCCGAGGCCCAAATTCTGGATGGCGGTCATCAGACCGAAGGCCGTGCCCACGCGTTTCTCCTCGACCACGAGGGGAACCGAAGGCCACATCGCCGCGGGCACCAAAACAAAGGCGGCGCCAAGAGCGATCATGCTGGGTATGGGATTCCAGTGAGTGATGCCCATGATGAGGTGGGCGGGAATCAGAATGAGGGAGCCGACCACCATCACCGTGGCGCGCTTCCCGATGCGGTCTACCAGGTCGCCGGCAAAAGGCGCGAAGATCATGGATGCGAAGATCACGATGCTGGTGATGCCAGGTGCCGTCGAGAACATGTGAATGAAGTTGTCGAAGACCTGGGACAGGAACCCGCCTGTGCTCGAACTCACCAGCGGGATGCCCCACTTGTCGTGAAACATGTCTGTGGCGAGGGCTGTGAAGGGGAAGATGGCGCTATAGAAGGTGACGCAGAGAAGGACTACGAACCAGAAGGAGGACGAGAACTTTTTGATATCCGAGAAGACAATCTTGTCACCAGCGTCCGGTCTGGGAAGCGCGAGCACCTTCTCCCCGTGTTGGTCCAGGGCAATGTAAACCAGGTTGCACAGCAAGGAGAAAAGGCAGAAGCCGGCCGCAGCCCAGAGAGCGATGCGATAGCTGCCGAAATAGCGAGAGATGAGTTCCTCGGTATTGAAGCTGAAGAGGGTTCCAACCCGGCTGACGGTGAGAGCGATGCCGAAGGCCAGGGCCATCTCTTTGCCCTTGAACCAGCGGCTGATGATGGCGCTCTGCACCGCGATCAGGGATTCGGAACCAGCACCGAAGATCAGGCGTCCGGCGAAGAGTTCCCACTTGGAGTGAGCGGCGGCCACAATAATGGCGCCCAGGAGGACGAGGCTGCAGAGCAGCATGCTGGACCGGCGCGGGCCGAGCTTGTCGTAAAGCATGCCGCCGAAAAACACGACGATGACGGCGGCCACGGAGTATGCCGTGTAGAGATTTCCAATCGTGCTGCGGTCCAGATGCAACGCTTCGATGAGTGTGGGAGCGAGGGCGCCAATGCTGTCATAGGCGAAATAGCTTCCCAGCACTATCAAGCTGATGAATAGCAGGATGGTGAAGCGGTAAGGGCGCTTCGATGGATGGAAGAATCCCGATGATTCAGGCGTTGCAATATCGGAAACGGATAGACGGCGAGGCTGTTCAGGCATGGATGCGATGATCCTCGGGGCGCTTTGGCGCCGGCGATTTTAAAGTGGAATTGCGCAACATTTGAGCGTAGCAGATGGGGGCGGGAGCTGGCTCGGAGAGAAAACGAACACTGAGGGCGGGCCGGATTCTAGCTCCGGCCAAGCGAAAAACGTTCGCGGACTTCGTAACGTGCGCCGGCAGACGAGAGAAAGCTTTCGTAAAGAAGGAATTCGTGGGCGACGAACCGGGTGAAGTCCTGTAGGCGGCGGATTTTTGCTTTGAGTTCGCCCAGACCGCTCTTTTGGCCTTTGGCTCGAGCCAGAGTGATATGGGGCTGGTAAGGACGCGATTCTGGGGCGAAGCCGCAGGGCTGGGTTGCTGTGGTGACGCGTTCCTGAAGCAAGAGCAGCTCAGGCGTGAGCCGGACCCCCGCAAAGAGAATTCCAGCGCGATCGAAGCAGCCAAGCGCTTCAAGGCTGATGGAAACAGGCGGCGAATGAAGCGCGCGCAGACGCGGGACCAGGCATGTGTATTGTTCCGGGTCGGTATTGCCCAGGAACTGCAGGGTGATGTGCCAGGATTCGGGCGCTGTCCAGCGAAGCCCGTCCGCGCTGGAATGAAGACGCGACGTGGCTGCCTTTAGCTCGTCGATTACCGCTGCCGCCAGGGGTATCCCGATGAAAAGGCGCATGGCGCGATTATAGTGAGCGGATTGTTTGCTTCGACAGGTTCCAACCGCGAGAGCGCAAAAAAATGCCGGAGCCTGTTGATTCAGGCTCCGGCGGTGATGTTGGTTCTGTTGGCTGGCTTTAACTCACCACGTATTTGGGATCGGGAAGGTGGGATCCAGGAAGCTGGGGCCGTCAACGTAATGCGCCAGAAGCACGGTATTACCGTTGGTGGGATCCTTCAGCAAGAGGCCGACCACGCGCACATTGTCGCCAACCTTGATGTCCCCCATTGAGCCATAGCCGAAGCGCCACATCATGGCGGTTGGCCCAACGGCGTAAACCGTTACCGTCTGCGGTACAAGCACACCCGCAAAGCCATTGATTTGCATCTGGAAGGAGCCCGGAGGCTGGTTGGTGAGGTCGGCCACGACCGTGCCATTGAAGCCCCAGTGCCGCAACACAACGCGTTTCATGTTGGTGATTGCGTTTGTGCCAGTAACGCCACTCGAGGGTCCGCCAATCGATACGTCTTGACCAGGCAGCAGTTGGTTTGCGTTGAAGAGGAAATTCGAGAAGGAATCGCGCATGTTGTCGATGAAGAATTTTTCGTTGCCAGTCAGGGTTACGGTGGAAATATCACCGAGCGTGACGGCGGTATTGGCAGGCAGCAAGCTGCGCACATAAATGTCGAATCCCATGGGCGGCGCACCCGCCACATTCGATGTGGGCGGAGTAACGTAGGTGATCTGGCCGTCCGCATAGAAGCCATTCTGCGAGAGAATTGCTATGCCATCGGCATCGAGAGTCTGGGTGACCGGGTCGAGCTTGCCGAAGATACCCACGATACTGCTGGCGGTGAGGCTGCTCAGGCTCTCTGTGTTCTCCCACTCTGTGGATGAGGTGGTATTGATTGTGAACTGTTCGCCGTGCGGACCCGTAACCATGAAGGATTGCGGCTCGGTGGTGCCGGCTGGAAGGGTGGACACGGCTGCGATCATCCAGTCGATGTATCCGCCGGCATCGTTGACGCCTACTGTACTGATATTGAAGGTTGGCGTTACCACACCGGTGATGTTGCCGCCCGATACCTGGATGGAGTCGGCCAGATCAAAGTCCACGCGCAGGCCAACCGGCGGTCCCGTCTGAGTCACCACCAGCGGGATTTTCAAGGTTGCCGTATAGGTACATGAGGTTGTTGAGGTGCATGGGGATGGGGAGGTGGTGGAATAGGTGCCAGCCATGGTCTGGATAGTCGGCGCACCGCTGGCCGGCACGTTCAGGTAGCTGATCGTTGGTGCACCCAGGGTGATCTGAATCCCAGTGTATGTGCCAACAGCAACAGAGTTCATGTCCAACAGGGTTTGCAGGCCGTTGAACCGGGCAAAATCGACTGTGGGCGTAAGGGTGGTCAACGATAAACATTCCGACGCGTTGGTCGTGGTATTCATGGTGACGCCGCAGACGCCGGTCACGGGCACGACGAACGAGACGACGCTTGCCATGGGGGCATCAGTGCCCACCACAAAGGCCGAACCGGTTGCTGCCGGTGGAGGGGGGGTACTTGCTACGTTGCTGTTGCCGCAGCCTGTAGCGAACAAAGCGGCTGCTGTTAACGAGACGAATGCGTTGGTCAAATGCTTGCCGTGCGTCCTGAAGTTCATGTCAGATGCCTCTCTGTTTCTCCTGAAGTTGCTTTTCGTGACGAATGGTCTTGTATGGGGGAGATTGGCACAGAACGGCGATCGAGCAGAAAAACGGGCCGCGGTTCCAGTGCTGCCATTCTCTTGGCCATGTAGACACAATTCCTTGAGAAAAGTTGACCGATCCCGCAGGTTTATTTCAGATTTCCTGGGTCCACTGTTTCGGCTTTGTTACGGCGAAGGGAAACAAAAGCGTAGAGTGCCGGTCCTTCCTGGTCTTGACCGTTTCGTCCGGCCTTTCTTCGCGTTAGAATTTGCTTGGAACCATGCGCAGCCGCATTGCCAACCCGGCAAAAGGAACACCCCTGCTGAGACGCTTCCGCCGCGGCCGGCCTGACCGTGGACGCCGCCCCTCTCGCTGAGTAATCTATTTGCGATGAGTTGTGAGTTTCCCAGGTAGCTTCCGAATTCTCAAAATCGAGACCTGGGGCACCCCTATTTTTCAAAGTGCATCCGCCTGTGCGCGGACAAGAGAGGCTTCCCAAGATGAACAGTTTTAATAGCCGGGCTACGCTCAAATCCGGAAACAAGTCATATAAAATCTACCGTTTGCCGGCGCTGGACGCGCGCGGCTTCAACCTGAGCAGGCTGCCGTACAGCCTGAAGATTCTGCTTGAAAATCTGCTGCGCCGCGAAGATGGCGTGAATGTGACGGCGGGCGACATCGAATTTCTGGCGAAGTGGAATGCGAAGGCCGAGCCCAGCCGGGAGATCGCCTATATGCCGGCGCGGGTACTGATGCAGGACTTTACCGGTGTGCCGGCGGTGGTGGATCTGGGCGCGATGCGCGATGCGATTCACGCGCTGGGCGGCGATCCGGAGCGGGTCAATCCGCTGGTTCCTGCCGAGCTGGTAATCGACCACTCGGTGCAGGTGGACGAGTTTGGCACGGCGGGCGCATTCGACGCCAACACGCTGCTGGAGTTCCAAAGAAACCGCGAACGGTATGCGTTTTTGAAGTGGGGCCAGACGGCCTTCAGAAACTTCTCGGCTGTTCCGCCAGGGATGGGTATCTGCCACCAGGTGAATCTGGAGTATCTGGCGCGGGTGGTCTTTACGACCGAAGTTGGTGGCGAGTTGACGGCCTATCCCGATACGCTGGTGGGCACCGATTCGCACACGACGATGATTAACGGCCTGGGCGTGCTGGGCTGGGGCGTGGGCGGCATCGAGGCCGAGGCGGCCATGCTGGGGCAGGCGGTTTCCATGCTGGTGCCGCAGGTGGTGGGCTTCCGGCTCCTCGGCAAA
>Ga0182013_10000444_pt1 | contig 57855 bp, 46 predicted proteins | sample 612S2MmetaG_FD_120487 | JGI IMG/M metagenome (GOLD analysis project Ga0182013, IMG submission 120487) | Permafrost microbial communities from Stordalen Mire, Sweden - 612S2M metaG | ecosystem: Environmental > Terrestrial > Soil > Wetlands > Permafrost | place: Sweden: Stordalen | collected...
AAAGGGCGGCAAGCTCAATCCGCATTGGTATTCGTGTGCGGTGGCATTCGGAACCTACGTCCGTTCGGAACTCATCACGGAAAAGGATTACGACGACAACACGGCGCAATGCCTTGAACTGGCAGCGTCCATCTCGAACGCGGTCGGTTGCGACATCACCCATGACGCCATCGAACAGGCCGCCGAGGAACTGCGTGTACGGTCGAAAAACTCCAAGCGCAACTTGGAGGAAATCCTGGCCACGGTGAAAGAGCCGAAAGCGATGACGGTGGAACAGGCGCAGAAAGCACTGGCGAAAATTCTTGCCAACGGCTTCCTGAACCTGGTCATTGCCGGCGTCGGCGCGGAAATCGCGCACGTCAAAGACACGGAGGAAGCGCGCAGCGCCTTCTTCGGCATCCAGACGGCGAACGATATGTTCCTGGCGAACACGGTGGAAACGACGGGCGACGACAAAATCAAGGTGGTCACCCGGCGTTTTTCCGACGAAACGCTGACCGCCTGGTTCGACGCCTACGACACCGCCAAGGCCCCGAAACCCGCCACCCCGGTTCCCGCCGTCTCCGCACCCGCCGCCCCGGAAACCGAAGAAGTCCCGGAAGCGCAAGCGGCTTAATGGCCGTGCGCAAGCACCCGACTCAAGACAAAGCCTGAACGTGAAAGCGTTCAGGCTTTTTTTGTGCCTGCTGAAACCGTCCATGCGATTGCCCCGCGTGGGTGGTCACACGAAAAGCCGGGACGCTGAAAAATGCGTCCCGGTTTTTTTATTTTTTTCTGATTTTTTAGGTTGAGAAGAAAAACATCCGGGCCAGAAAACCGCCGATCCATGATTCATTTTGGCCGTGCGCAAACACGTAGAAACGGCGCGAAATTATTTCACCAGGGAATGCCAGAAAACTGCCGACCCGTAAACCCGCTCCGAGTCTGAGCGGGTTGTCGCGAATGCGCCAAAATCAATTTCTTGCTTACTCTGTATAATATACGTACTATATACATGATATGGATACTAACACCAGTTGCTGGCTATGCCCCAATTGTGGTCCCGTCGAGCCAAACCTTGACCGCCCGCAAAATTGTTGCGGGAAGTGCGGCCAGGTGGATTTGAAATGGCAGCCGGCGCCTCCGGCGCGGATTCCACTGGAACGCGCCCATTCGCTTTTCAGCGAAATCCTCAATTCAATTGCCAATTTATGATAGCGCTCGCCTGTCCGATTACGCCCCTGGCGGTTTCCGCACCACGACTGGAACTGCCGCGATTATCGGCTGGCACCGTGGAAGTGTGCGCCTGGTGCCACCCGCGAGAAACCATTTTCCAATCGTGCCCAGAATGGGCCGGACTACCAATTTCACACGGAATTTGCCCGGCTCAACGGGCGGCCGTTTGGGGAAGCCTGTCATGAAACGCACCTTTTTGCTTCTGGCGCTGACTACATGTTCCATATGTGCGGCAGGCAATTCAGTTACCAATTCCGCACCAGATCGTTCACACCTCTTTACCGTCACAGCTTATTGCCATTGCGCCAAATGCTGTGGCCGGGCGAACCAGCCAGCCGCAGATGGCCGCCAACCTGTCGCCGGCCTGACCATCGCCGGACCGCGCTGCATTCCACTGGGAACACACGTTCTGATTGAAGGCATCGGCGAACGCATCGTCACCGACCGGCTCGCCCCAGAATTTGACACTCGTTTTGACGTCTATATGACCACCCACTACGCCGCCAAACTGTTCGGCGTGCAACAACTCCAAATCACAGTTTTGAAATAGTTTATGAGAAGAATTTCAGACGAAGCCATCAGGTAGCAAATTTTTGGACACATTCCCTGCCGCTTGCAGTGATTGCATATTGCCCATTCCATTCGCCAGCCCCAGGAACAGCCGTGCGGATATGCTGAGCATCTCGGAGTTCTTTCATGGCCGTAATAGCCTGTTCACGGCTTATTCCCCTGACATTGGCAATTGTTCCAATATCCACCGCACCGTAAGGCCCAAAAGTGTTAAACCATTTCAAAATCTCAAAAGCCAAATCGCTTGGGCGTTGTGGAGTTGCGAGTTGAGACTTGAATATCGCTTGATGTTCCGCCGCTTGCCTTTCTTGTCGCTCTTGTTGCAATGAAACCTGATAATCACGAAATTCATCTTGGGTTGCACGAAGTTTGCGATGCGTGCGGAAAAGCAAAACGGAGATCGCTGCAACTACGCAGGTTATGGCAACTCCCAGAAACCACCATCGGATTGACGAAATTTGCTTATCTGATAACGAAAGGCGCATCGCCTGCTGGCGGAGTTTTGGCACCGCTAATCCAAGCCATCCTAGCAGTGCTAATGCTGAAGCTCCTCCCAGGGCTTTTGCAGCTCCTTTACCGTATTCCTGAAGATATTCTTTCACGTAGATTCACCCGCTTTTAAAAGACACTTTCAAATAACATCCCCGCTGCGATTCGTGCGGGAACCGGCAACGGTAAGCAAGCCGCCAAGAACGCGGACGCACAGCGAAGCAAGGCAACGCCAGTGAAGAAACCGTAACCGATTGCGATTTACGGAAATTGAAAATTCCAATCACAAGGGTAACAATGTAAATAAATCCTCTAATTTGAATTTAACAAACCTAAGATTTCCTTCGCCTTTCCACGTGCTTCGCTTTGGTCTTGGATGTCGACCACCATTACTTTGAATGATCCCTTTTGGAGGGTATCACATATGAGTTTAAGCTTTGAACCGGTCTCGGTTTCTGGGCGTGCTGCGAAGACCAATAAATCGTAATGAAAATACTTCCTAATCGCTGCGACATCCAATCCGGATTCTTCCAAACTTTGTGACCGGATATACCCCCTTTTTCCGTTCAATATGAACTTGTGAGCAGCGTGACTAATTTTCAGCAGAGGGTTAAGATGCCCCCTGATAGTTAGGCTCTTTCCCGCATGATGCTTACCCACTACAATTACTGCCTTTTTCATCTTCTGCCTTTCGTTTCTGACGCGAATTTTTCGCGGCAACCAATCGTCATACTGTCCTCAATCCAACCGGAGTCGCAATAAAATTCGTGGCCGCGAAACCTCGATGCGACAAACCGGATAGCCTATTTGCACGCCATCACTTCCTTAAGAATCTTGGCCGTGCGCCAGCACTTTATGTCAAACATCCAGTCCCGAGCTATGCTGGTGAGTCTGTCTTACAGCAAGTTCTCCCCCAAAAAGACAGACAAACAAGTGACCCGACAGGTCATCAAGGAACATGAGGCCGCCGAAAACGCCGGCAAATTCGTCAAGCAGATTCTCCCCGAGGAGGCGCTTGAAGCCATCAAAAAACTCGAAGGCGAGATTCGCAAATACTACTACGCCACAACTTTCGCCTGGACCGACGAAGGCGCCCGCATCCTCCCCAGTGACTTGTATATGGAGTTCACGGATAAGATGCGCGGGTTCACCCGCAAGTTCGATCCGCTGGTGGACGCCTTCATCGAGAAACTGGACGATTACATTGAGGCCCAGCGTGAAAGCCTGAAAGGGATGTTCAAATTGGACGATTACCCGTCCAAGGACGAAATCCGCGGCAAGTTTAATTTCAAGACCAGCTTCCTCCCCTTCCCCAACGGCGCCGACTTCCGGGTGGACATTGCCGATCAGGAAATGGCCGCGCTCAAGGTCCGCATTGAATCGGACATCGAGCAAGCCCAAACCAACGCCCGCAATGATCTGTGGCAACGGCTGGCCGTCCCGCTACAAACGATGGCAAAAAGTCTTGGCAATCCGGACGGCAAGGTTTACACCACGGTCGTCGGCAATGTCATCGAGATCGTGGACCAGATTCCGGCCCTCAACATCACCGGCGACCAGAACCTTGAGCGCATTCGCGCCCAGGTGAAAGCGGACTTGTGCCACGTCAGCGTCAAATCTCTCCGTAAGAATCCGAGCCAGCGCCGGGACATCGCGCAGAAAGCCAATGACATCTTGGCCACGATGGCCGGTTATCTTGGTGCAGGCGCGAGCCCATCCGCTGCACCATTGGAACTACCACCGCTCGAACCCGAACCACCGGATGAGGAAATATTGCTCCAAGAACGAGACGATGTCGCACTTGAAGCCCTGCCCGCGCCGCCGCTAACCAATATCGTTCCGATGCCGGCTGCCGCCAATGGTAATATGGGAGTCGGCAAGACGAGCGCCGTTCCCGCCTGGCGACGCCGCTTTATCCCTGCCACCGCGTCACTTCTTTGATGTCCCCATTCTGGTCCGCTAACCCGGCCCAGACTGGCGCTTTCAAATATGCTCTATCACCAGCTCCGCCCGGAGGCCCAGGAACGGGCGCGGGAAAATTACCGGCGCTCCACCGAAGATGATGAATGGTGGGATTGCGATTATGAACACTGGAAGGAAAAACTTGATGAGTTTGGCTTTGCCGACGCCGACATCAAGTTCAGTGGTTTCAGTTGCCAGGGCGATGGGGCCAGCTTTACCGCCTCCATTACCCGCGAAATCAAAATGCCGGATGAGTTGGCAATCCGCCTTGAAGAGGCAACGCATGTTGCCCGCGTGTTGATTCGGTTCAATGGCAAGCATGGCGAACCCGATCTTTCCTGGTCCATCAACGGCAAGATTCAACGCTCCACCAGTGCCCGCTACGTTCACGCCAATACCATCTATGCCAATTTGGAATTAGAGCATGGCCGCGATGTCCCAAGTGATTTAGCAACTGACTTGAGCGCGTGGGTGACGGCGGAGGAAAATTCCCTGACCAGCGAGGCGCGCGACCTCAGCAATGAAATTTACCGCTGTCTCGAATCCACCTGGGACGACCTCAACTCTGATGAGTCCGTCGCCCGAAACCTCATCGAGCTCGATATGAATTTCGACGAAGACGGCACAGTTGTCCGTAAATCAAAACTAAAAAAAGCAGCTTAACCATGAGACCCACACAACTAACCGCGCTGCTGGCCACCAGCTTCAAGCATGGCCGCAAGGTCCTCGTGAAAGGACCGCCCGGCTGCGGCAAGAGCGAGATCGTCGCCCAGGCCGCGGCCGAGGCCGGCGCCGATCTCCTCATCAGCCACCCGGCCGTCAGCGACCCGACTGATTACAAGGGAATGCCTGCGATTTTGCCGGATGGAACCGCTCAATTCCTCCCTTTCGGCGACCTGAACAAATTGATTCAGGCTACGAAACCAACCATCGCGTTCGCTGATGACCTTGGCCAAGCCCCGAACTCCGTGCAAGCCGCCTTTATGCAGTTACTCCAGGGTCGCCGCGTCAATGGTCACAAAATCAGCGACCACGTCTTGTTCTGTGGCGCGACCAATGACACGAAACACATGGCGGGCGTCGCCGGCATGTTAGAACCTCTCAAATCCCGTTGGGACACCATCGTCGAGCTTGAAGCCTCCGTGGACGATTGGTGCGTGTGGGCGCTGGACAACGACATCCCCGCCGAACTCGTCGCCTTCATCCGCTTTCGTCCCGCATTGCTGTGTGACTTCAAACCGACGCGTGAGCTGAAGAACTCGCCATGTCCGCGCACCGTCACGGCCGTGGGCAACTGGCTCAAGATCGGTGTGAAAGATTACGATGTCATCGCTGGCGCTGCGGGCGAAGGCTTTGCCACCGAACTTGTCGCCTTTCTCACGATGTATGCCCAGCTTCCCAATCTGGACACCATTATCATGAATCCCGATAGTGCGCCCGTCCCTCAAGGCGCGGCGGCGCAGTATGCCGTCATCACGGGTCTGGCACGGAAATCCTCGCCAGGCAACGCCGAGCGCGTCTTTCGCTATATCAAGCGGCTGCCCAAGGAATTTGAAGTGTGTTGTGTCCGTGACATCTGGCGCATTTTGCCGGCCGTCCAGCAGACCCGCGCCTTTGTTGATTGGGCCGCCCGCAACGGCGACGTGCTCACATGAACCCAATCCCATCATCTCGCCTCAAAAAAGCACGCATCAATCTGCTTATGGACGAACCATTCTTCGGTTCGCTCATGATGCAACTGCGCCCGGTCGAGGACAAAACCGTCCCGACCTTCCGCACGAACGGCGACAAGCTTTGGTATAACCCGGATTACATGGCCACGCTAAATGATGGCCAACTCCGCACACTGCTTGCCCATGAAGTGATGCACCCGGCCTTGCTCCATCCCTTTCGCGTTGGCAACCGCGATTTGCGCACCGCGAATATCGCCGCCGATTACGCGATCAACGGCATCCTCGACGATTATAACAAGGTCGCCAAGGCCAAGGGCGAGCTTGAGCCATTTCCCTGGCCGTTGCGACCGGATGGCGAATGCGAGCTTTATCTGGATCACCAGTATGATGGGATGTCTTTTGAAGAAATCTATGCCGCTCTCATCAGCAAACCGCCTTCTGCGGATGGCAACAAACCTCAGCCGTCACCGCAACCAGGCGGCAAGCAGCCAGACCCCGGCAATGGCCAGCCGCAACAATCTCCACTAGGTCAGAACGATGGCGATCCGCAAACCCCTTCCAGTCCGGGAGAATTCTGCCAAGGGACAGTTGACGAAGCCGACGCGCAAGAACAGGAAGCCAAGTGGAAAGTTGCCTTGAAGCAGGCCGCGACGATGGCCAAGTCCCAGGGCCGGTTGCCTGCCAGCATGGACCGGGTGATCAATGAACTGCTCGATCCTCAAACGTCGTGGCGCGAAGTTCTCCGCACGATGCTCACCAGCGTCTGCAAAGATGATTTCTCGTGGTCCCGGCCGAACACCCGCTACATGGGGCATGGAATGATTCTGCCGTCGCTTCACTCACCGCGCCTGGGCCGGATTGTCGTGGCGATTGATACCAGCGGCAGCATCGGCCAGAAGGAACTCGACGAGTTCATGGCCGAAATCCGCGGTATCATGTTCGACTGCCGCCCGGAAAAATTGATCATCGTACAGTGCGATGCCAAAATTCACGAATGGACTGAATTGGATCCGTTCGACGAGATTGAAGTCACTCTTAAGGGTGGAGGGGGAACAGACTTTCGCCCTGTCTTCGACCGGCTGGTCGAAGAAACCGAACCCGTCGCCGCATTGGTTTATCTCACTGATCTCGCCGGCACGTTCCCCGATGAACCACCACCCTACCCCGTTATTTGGGCCTGCAATAGCGACGACCAAGGCCCCTTTGGAGAAACCGTGAATATCTAGCGATTCCCAAACCTAATTGTTGCGCCAACGCCTTGGAAATCATGGCGAACTAATACGGTAATAACGGCTTCGATAGTTTGTCCACTGAGGGTCGCTGAAATAAAACAAACCATTGGTGAGCGAAACAGACACGAGCGGAATCCAAGCAGGGTTTGCCAGATTGGTACACGCTTCCACCTTGATGGGGATTTTGGCAGTGCCAGTAACGTTGAATCCAAATTGATTGTTATGCAGGCCAAAGCTTCCTCTTCTGTTTCAATGAGAGGATTCCATAGCACGGCTGGACGATCTTCAGCATAAAACGAATCCCATCCGATGGCACCCGGCAAATAATAGACCGTCACGTTGTCGTCAGAAACGAAAACAGTAGAATCATTAGTGGGGGCATTTCCTTCGAAATAAACGCTGGTCAGGTTAGGGCTGTATGCGAAAGCATACTGTCCGAGGTCGGTAAGGCCGTCGCCGACCGTGACGCTCACCAAGTTGGAGCAGTTCGCGAACGCCGAGTACCCAATGCTGCTAACGCTTCCTGCTGCTAAAAAAAGAATTCTCAGGATCAACCGTTATCGCTATCAGGCTGGTTGCCAGCAACGCGTAATCCCCGATATTTGTTACGCTACCGGGTATCGAGACTGTTGCAATATTGGAACTGCCTAAAAACGAATTAGATTGGACAATTGTGACGCTAGAGGGAATCACGTAATTTCCGCTCAAGCCACCCGGATATTGAATAAGCGTGGCTTGTGCTTTATCAAACAATACTCCGTTAACGCTGCTGTAAAATGAATTTGTGGGATCCACAGTCAACGGTTTCAAGTTGGCACAGGCCGTAAACGCTTGACTCCCGATATTCGTAATGCTTCCAGGAATTACCGCGCTGGTAAGGTTGGGGCAGAGGCCAAATGCGAAATGACCGATCGTGAGGATGACACTTGGCATTGTAACGCTTGTCACGCCCGTCCCCGTGAATGCAAAATCTCCAATGCTGGTGACCGTCTGATTATTAATATTAGTTGGAATGGCGACGTCACAAGGTGTTCCTTGGAAAAAAGCTACTATATTGGCACTGCCGTCGCCGTTTGTGTTGTAAGCATAGACGCTCCCGTTAGCATTTGTGCTGTAACCAAATTGCGCTTGGGCCACCGACGTGACCAGAAGCACATAGCTTCCAAAGATGAGGGACACTTTTTCCATTCTTAGTATGGTCAATAAATTTGACGGCCGATTCAAGACAAACAATTTGGCCTTCAATCGGCGGAAAGGCAGATTCGGGCGGCAGACGCCAAGGAGGTGGGGGTGAGGAACCCCGCTGAAGAAACGTGCTGCCTGCCCGAATCAAATCATTTCTGTAATTCAACCTTCTGTTTCACGTCAACAACTTTGCCGCTTTTCAAAAGCACCCGGCCAAATGTTACTTTGGCGGTCAGATTCGTGGTCGTAAACGGCTCGCCACTTCGAAAGACAAAGAAAAACGCATTCGTTCCGCCGGCCGCCAAGCTGGACAACTTAGGAGTGCCGCCGATCACCCATTTGGCGGATTGACCGATGACCTTGTTTTGGCCGTTTACAAGGAACACAGTTGCCCGCGCCGATTGGACAGGCTCTTCAAAAGCGTTCTTCATTTCCAGTTTGACCACGGCTTTACTGCCCGTGACTTTAGGCTGCGAAACCGCGACGGTAAGTTGGGCTGAAGCCAAGAATTGCCAGAACACAACTGCCAAAGATATTAGATGGATTCGACGCATGTATGAATTCTCTATGACTTTTTCATCCAATTTGGCGCAGAGTTTCTTTTCCGCAGTATCCTAAAGCTCAAAACTAGAATAGCTTTCTTATGGCACGGCCTTGAAGAATTCGTCGAGCGCCGCATAATTATCATTCACTAGGACTGCATCATGTTTGCTGAAAGAACATTTTTTTAAGTCCAGATCGTAGAGCATCATACTGGTTGCTCCATTTTCCCAAACGACTATTTCTCCCATCGCCTTTTTTCCTTCAAAACGATACCTTATGGTAATAGGCTGGGTTTCATGCTCGGACATTGTTATTTCGTAACCTGCCGAAGCAACCTTCCGAATAGCCTCGCTTAACCATTCCTTACATTTTAAATAATCGAACATAATTATGAGTCACCACTTCGATGTTTGTTGCAGGCGGCTTGCCCTCCTCCCAACAAGCAATATCATCGAATAGCCTCATTTTGCTCTTGAATTGTCATATTCACCCGTTAATTTCCGTTTGGCGTCGTCCAGTGCTTCAATTGCGAGTTGAAAATCAATTCGCCAAGGCTTTCCATCAGGACGTTGATAAAACTCTATTTGTAAAGAGTCATTCTCCTGATTTAACTCTGCCCACTGCACGTCACCGAAAAAAATCTCGGCGACGACCCTTTCGCGGTCTGATGGGCTTGATATACATATTCGCAGTAAATCTTTCACGATGTCACTTGCGACGCCAGAACCCAACTCCGACGCGACTGCATTTCTTCAATTATGAGCTTTGTTATTTCCGACTCTGAAGTACTATAACTCATACCAGTGACTGGCATATTCTAGATATAATATTCAAGTCATTAAAAGTAACTTTAGCCTCCAAACTGGTTGCAAATTTCTGCCACTATTTCGGGATTCCTTAAATCCCTATGCCACCAATGATTTTTCAAATCCAACGGCTTCGCTTCGCGACGGCGTTCATCAGAAATCCCAAGAAGTCGAATCAGAAGACGAAAAACAACGGGTAACTCTCGCTCCGGCAAATTAGCAATTTTGGCCAATTGGTGATTGAGTTTTGGTTTGGATATGAGAACGAAGGGCGTCAAGGTTTGTTTCAATCCAGTTGCCACAATTGCTGAATTCACATCAGATGGAATAGGGTGCGCCTGCAAAATCATGGAGTTTATTTTATACAGTATGGTTCTTTTCCCTTCTTCAGGGAAGTTCAGGAACCACTTTTCTCCTTCGGCTATGTCAATTATCCCTTGAGCAAGCTTATTTATGAAAATTGCATCTTCGATATTCATAATTTCATGTTAATGTTTCGGGGTAAATGTTACATGCGGCAGCTTCGGGTCAAGGGTCGTGTAACCCGGAGCTTCTGGATTATAATCTTGCCAAATATCAATTCCTGATTCGGTACCGCTTGCGCCTATTGCGCCACCCGCATTTCCCACTGGCACCGAACTTGCCGCCGAGTGTCGCGCGGCGGACGGTCCCGAAAAAATGTAATCCCAATCGGAATCAGAACCGGCCGTTCCCGCAGCACGACTTCCGACTACTGTAATCTGCTGCCCAGTACGATCAGCAGCGTTCTGTATGCGTAACGCATCTGATGAAGAAATACCAGCCTGTTCTGAAGTTTGTGAACCGCTTGATGGGGCGGAGCCGGACTGAGCCTGCTGTTGCTGGACTGGCTGAGGCTGCATTCCTGCTGGTGCCGCCGGTGGCGTGTCAGAGCTATCCGATTTAAACAGAGACAGCAACGCTTGATCGGCTGCGGTTGGCATGTATCCGGCCGACCACGGATTTATTCCTTGGCTCTGCATTCCTTGAACGCCGCTCGAAATGAAGAGGGCGCTTAATGAAGCGTCTTGAGCTTGCGACCAGTTTCCGGTCTGGATGCCGTTATACGTTCCTTGGGCCATGCCATACGCGCCCAATGTCGCCAGATTCAATTCGGTCTTGGCTGTGCCGAGCAGAATTTGCCCGCTGGTCGGCCCGGTGCTGGGGTCGTTGTAAATATTTTGGTATAGCTGGCTGTATCCCTGATAATCACCACCTGCTCCTCCAAGCGCCCAGGACGTTTGGGCGACCATGTCGTAACCGATTGCACCGGCCTGGGCGATTCCATTGCCGGCGCGTCCGACAAGATTCAAACTGTCGTTAATCATTCCGTCCACGAAATTATACGTGAAATCATCACCGGAGGGCGTGTAGGAATATTTGCTCATCTGGCCATCCGCATCGGTTTTGTTGACGGGATCGCTGTCGCAGTACGAATACAAATCCATTGATGCGGCATGTCCCATTGGGTCGGCAGACAGCCAGCGGCCTTCTGTGGGGCCGTAACGCCTGCGTCCGATATGGTAATTACCATCCGGGTCCATGCGCAAACCATGCCAGCCGACCGTCTGAGCCACGCTGGTATCCAGTGAGAGCGTCAAGGGTTGATAACCGGGCACAGGCCCATAGCTACTGAACCGCGCCGGGTTCCACAGTACGGTGTGATTGGTGATCGTGCCGATGATGTTGCCGAAATAATCCTGCACCGAGCCAAGCGCATAGAAATGGTCGGTGCGGTAAATGGATTCCAAACCGCCCACGCCCTGCATTCCTCCATAAGTGCCGCTGGCATCCGGGCCGTAAGTTTTCACCGTGACATTCCCATTCATGTTTACCGCCGCTTCGAGGAATTCGACTTGCGGGTCATACCATGAATCCACCGTACTGACACTCGATGCAGGACTTGTGATGGGAACGCCATTCGTCACCAATGTTTCAATGGTGCGGATGCGCCGTCCCAAGCCGTCGAAGATGGCGACAAAATTAAAGCCACTGTTATTGGTGTCGCGGTCAGTTTCCTGTATCAATCGGTCGAAGGCGTCCCAAACAAGCGTCTCAATCCGGTTGGTTTGTCCAAGATTATTGATCCACATCCGCTGGGTGATATTTCCGTTGCCATCGTAAATATTTGTGACCGTATCCACCGCGCCGCTGGCCACGGTGAAGGTGCTGTTGCTCGAACCGGAATAATTGCCGCTCGGGTCAACCGCGGACACTGAAAGGGTATGCGAGCCGGAAGACATATCCAGATTCGCCCGCCATTGGCCGCTGCCGCCACTGCCATCAAACTGGACGGCGACCGGATTGCCGTCGAGGGTTGCTGTCACGGTTCCCGCCCCTTGGACCGTCCCGTAAGTTGGACGGTTGATGAGGGTGTTCTGTGATTGGGCCACGCGGCTCAAACCATCCAGACCGCCACTGCCTGGCACCGTCCACGATGCTGTCGCCGCCCCGCCTTCCGTTTTGGAGGTCAAGATGCCCAACCCGCCCGTCGCATTGTTATCTATGGTGTAATTATTGGTCATGTGCGAGCCGGAGGCGACATTGAAACTTTCCTGGGTCAATCGCTGCGCCAGTGGTGAATAGCTGTAATTGCGCGTGTCCGTGAAGTCGCGGGACGCCACGTAGTTGGTCAAACGGCCATCGTTGCGCCAGGCAAGCGTTTCAGTGAGAGCGGTCGAAATTCCGACGGTGGTGGTCGTGCCGAGGACCCGGCCCTTCCCGTCGCGTTGAGTGATTGCATAATTGCGCGACGCATTCGTGCGCCCCACCAGGAGGCCGTTATTGGCGTAACCGAACACAGAGCCATCTGACGCAATCATGAGTCCGTCCGCCTGATGATTGAAGGGAACGCCGTTCAGTTGTGAACGCCGTCCGCCGACATCCCACGTCTGGTTCATGACGGAGATGGAAGCTCCTGAAATCGCGGTCGCCTCGGTGAGAATGCGGCCATAAGAATCGTACCCGCGCGTGACGGCTGTGGATGGGCCGGTATTGGTGCTGGCAAATGACTGCGAGAGACTGGTCAATAGATTTCGCAGGTCGTACTGATACGTGGTTGAAGTCTGTTGCTGCGCCGTGCTTCCCGTGGAGGTGACTTGGGCCAGACGCATGAAGTCGTCATAGGTATTCGTGCGCGTCGTGCCCCTTCCATCGGTCACCGTGAGCAACTGCCCGACGAATGAACTGTTCGTTCCATAATAAGCATAGGACATCGAACGGGCTGTGAGACTGCCGCCACTTTCTTGTTCGGTGGCGATGCGTCCATCGTTCAAATAGGTCGCGCTCCACGTCAGGCTGCCCGGCATGGCGCGGTTCAAAACATTGCCCATCGCATCCCGCGTATAGGTGGTGGTCGCCCCGTCTTTTGTGGTTTCGGTCGCCACGCGATTCAGGCCATCATACGTCCAGCCATTCGTCGCCCAAACGGTGACGCCGCTGGAATTGGAGGAACATTGCAATTGGGCGATGCAGTTTTCCGCCGCGTCATATTGCCAGAGCGAAAATTCGGTGACTCCCGCCGATGGATAACCAATATTGAGCAGGGGTTTTCCGGCTGTGTCCGTGTAGCCGGTCGTGATGATGGCGTTCGTTCCGGTACCATTGGTCACCGTCACGCTGTTGTGGTCGGGGCTGTAAAACGTGCCAGTGAAGCGCACCGGCGTCACGCTGTTGGAATTGTAAATCGCAACCTGTATTGGACGCCCGATGGCGTCGCTCGTGGTGACGGTGGTTTCGCCCAGGGCATTTGAAACCGTCAATACCTTCCCGCTGTTGTCATAAAGGTAGGTCGTGAGCTTTTGAAACACGTTGGTGACGAAATTTGTGAGCGGGAGCGAAAAGCCGACATTGGCCACGTTTGTCGCGGCGGGACCGGCGGCAATCTTGATCCGGTCCAGCCCGTCATAAAGATTTGTCCAGACGCTGCCATAGGCGTCAATGCTCCGGCGCGCATTGCCGCGCAAATCCGACAGGGTGATATTAGTTTCGAGAGGCCCGCTGCCATTATTAAAAATGTTGGTTATGCTGTTCAGGCTGTCGTTGTAAAGCGTCAGCCAATAATTGCCGTTGGCGACGGTTTCCTTTACCAGCCGCCCCGTCAAATCGAAAGCCCATGAATGGGTTGAGCCGTCCGGATTTTGCTGGAATTTCAGCTTGCCGGTGGAGGTGTAGAGCTTCGTGGTCACTCCGCCGATCGCGTTTGTCGCAGAGGAAACCAATCCGCCCGGCTCGTGAGCGAGATAATTGGTCGCCAGTGCCGTTCCATTGGAGGCGTAATACGTTTGTTGAATCAACTGCCCGATGGCGTCGTACGACTGCACCACGTAGTTGCCCAGGGTGTCGGTCGCCTGAATGAGGTCGCCCAATGGGTCGTATTGGTAAAAACTTGTGGCATAGAGGTTGTAGCCCGGCACGGCCGAGACACCGCTGCCATTCGGGTTGGCCTGGCTCTGCCAGTGGATTTCCTGAATCTTGCGGCCATCGCCATCGTAATCGCGCCAGACATAATCCTCCGGGTTGTAGCGTGCGCCGTCCGTCCAGGTCAGGTCTCCATTCTCGTTGTAATAAGAGTCATTCCAATCCATAGGCACAGTTTGGCCGGACTCAAATGTCTCACGCGAGGTCGGTCTGCCCATCGGGTCATACGTGAATGTGGAAGTACGCCCGGCAGCATCGGTCTGCTGCACCAATTCGTTGCGTTCATTGTAAAGGTACTGGTTGGTGATGGCGGGATCGCCGGTGCCCGTATATTGAATGGTGGCGGTGACAAAACCATTGCCGCCGTAAAACATATCGTTGGTGGCGGCGTCCGGAGAATTATTGGCGCGGATTCGGCGGGCGAGCAATCCAAAGGCCGCATTGGTGACGGTATTGGTGCCATTCATCATCACGCTGGTGGCGTTCGTATAAATAAAGAGATTGGTCGCAACGGGTGTGCCTTGGGCGAGGCGGATCACCTGCTGCGGCAAAAACACATAAGTGCTGTCATAAATATACTGCTGCGCATTGCCGAGGGGGTCGGTGACGACCAGCGGCTGGTTATTGGTATTGTATGCGACGGTCGTAACGGCGTTGGTCGTGATGCCACTGCCGGTCAAATCTCCCGTAACGGTGGTGTTCGTGACGTTGCCGAAGGCGTCGTACAGATAAGAGGTGGTCAAACCGCGCTTGTCCATCCGTGATTTCAGGCTGCGCTGGTATCCGCCGTTGGTATTGGCCCCATACCAGGTTTGCGTGATGGTTTGACTCAGCGGGTCAACAATGACGTTGATGAGGCTGTTCGTGTACGCGTAAGTCATGACGTGATTCGTATAATCGTAAACCGTGGTCGTGCCGGTCAGCAGGTTGGTCGGCGAAGATATATTGAAATTGTTGGAGTAAACGAATGTCGCGGTGCGAATCGGATTCAAGTCCGCGCCCACGGTGGACATTTGATTGGTGACGCGCCGCTGCGAATCATAAATGTTTTGCACGATGCGGCCATTGGGTTTCAATTCCTGCAAAATCAAATGTGTGGAATAAAGGTTGGTGACACTGTTGGTCACCATGTTGGCGTGCTGATACACGTAATTGATTTGCGACTGGTCAGGCAGCGTCACTGTCACCAGATCGCCAAATTTATCATACACATAATTCAGGATGCGCCCGTCGCCCGTATAAGCCTGGATGATGTGCCCATAAACATCGTAATAAAATCCAAGGTAGCTGCCGCTCATGCTTTGGATGCGGTTCAATTCCCCGTAGTCCGGTTGGGTCGAATTGGTGCCGTAGCTGAACGAATAGGCATTGCCCCGATTGTCCTGCCAGGTGGTCAGATAGGGACGCAGCCGTGTGAACGTGCCGATGGGAAATGAATTGGTGATGAAGGTGCGGACGCTGCCATCCGCCCCGGTCAGTTTGTAAATGTTGGTGCCGCCCACGGTTGAAAGACGGAGAATGTTATTGAAGGAGTTCGCCAGCGAGCCGATGCCCTGGCTGTTGTTGTTGTCCAGCATCGGATTGTCCGCCATCGTCGGCACCCAAATATTCACGCTCGTATTGGTTTGGCGGTAGGCGATCACCGAACCATCCATTTCGGCGGCGTAAAACAAGCTGCCATTGGTGTTCATGCTCAAATAAGGCATGTAATTGATTTTCCAGCCAAATCCGAACTCGTTTTCCACCTGATTCTGACTGCTATAGTTGCGTCGCACTTGCAGATTCAATGGGCCAGGCAGCGTCAGGTCCACGGCATCAATATAAAACTCGCCGCTCATGACATTCACCGGCTCGGCGACAAGTGATGTCTGGTCCCCATAAACGCCGAGGGTGGTGGTGAGAGTGCCGCCGTTATATCCCTGCCCGAATATCGCCGGTGGAGTGATCGTTATGCCATACAGAACTGACTCGTTTGTGCCGGCTTGCTGCATGTTAGGGTCCAACGCCTGCGTGCCATTATTGAGATCTGTTTGCGTCGTGGGCAAAGAGCTGTCAATTGGCGCCCCGTCCACCGGAGCGGCAGCATTATTTACCGGCGAGGTGGTAGTCAAGATATAGGGAGAGGTCGCATCGTCGGGCGCCGGATTGACCGTCACATTTCCCGAATTCGCCTGAGTGAGGGCGGCGGGCGGTAAAGGGTCGGCAAACCCGCCGTTGAACCCGCCAACCGGCGAGTCCACTTCAGTCTGGGAGAACAGAATGCCGCCCGCACCGATAAAGGCGCCGTTAGTCACGATGCCGGGCGTGAGAAATGCCTGGCGATTGAAATCATTGGTATTGAAAAACGCGACCACGGTGGCCCAAAGAACCGGGTCCGCATTTTGCAGTTGAACGCCGTGATAGAGATTAGTCGCCGCCGACAGATAATTCACCGCATTGAGCGCCACGGCGTTGGTCCCCGCCTGTTGGAGCAGTCTGACCGAAGAGATGGCGTTGGTCTGACAGTAGGTTTCCAAAATACCGTGTTCGGCAGCCGATCCCTGAACGCCCTTTTGCAACCACCAATCCAGAAAAGCCGAATAAAGGTCGCGCCCCTGATCTGGTCTGAGTGTCGAATTGAATATCGTGCTCAGGCCGTTGTCCGGCATGTGCAAGGAAGGAGTGATGGGAATAATTGCGCCATTGGTCAGCGCACCGGTGGCCGTGCGTTCCGGACGGATGACCCCGAAGCCGTACTCAAAGGAGGATTCGAGTTGAATTTTGTGAAGAGGATCGTTGAAGGCGCTGAACCGGTCCACGTAATTGAAATAGGACATCCCCATGAGGTAGGCAGTGGTGCCCAGGTAAACATTGGGATCCTGGTTCTGTCCGTTCTGCCAGATGTCCTGCGCCCACACGTTGAGCATGTTCTGCGTGACCCGCCCGGTGTCCATACAGAAAGCGACCCAATCGCCCTTCCTGAATGTGTTGGTGGTCACGTACGTCTGGCTGTTCCCCACTTGGCCGGCTTCAAAATAATTGTAATTCCATAGATTGGTGGAATCCTGCGTAAGGGCCGCAACATAATTGGTCGGCAGGAATTTGTTGCGCCGGTGCGTCACCTGAAAAATGATGTTGTCGTCTGCACCCGAGAGGCTGGCGCCGCCCAGCAACTCCTCCGCAAAATCAACACCGGGGCCGAAAAAAGTGGCATCCGTGATATTACTGGAATAAGGCGACATGAATACGTTCATTTCGTAGCTGTTGGTGTTGGATTCGGTGAAATCCAGGAGGAATTTTCGGTTGTGAAGATATAGCACCGGGATTTCCAGCGTGTCCACGGCGTTGCCGGGATTGACCTGGCTGTAAATCAGAATGTCCACGGTGTTGAACAGGTTCATGTTGGTGCTCAAGCTTTCGACGACCTTGGGTGTGCCGGACAGTGAGAACGGCAAGGGAAACTGGCTCCATTGCGAATACAGGTGGCGGCGATTGACGATCTGAACGCCGAGGTCGCCCACGGAGATACCCGGAAAATTGGCATCAAGATTTTTCTGGATGAACAGGGGCAGCAAATCCAGCGGTTGGTCTGAAGTGTTGCTCAGGGAGAAAATGTTCGTGTCTCCGGCGATGAAATGTGTAAGCCACTTGTAGCCGCTGTTGTAATTGGTGGGCATGTAAGCGTACAAATCCAGACCTTCAATAATCGAGGTATCTTTCAACCATGGAAAAATCTGAATCCAGTTGGTCCCGATGTAAGCGGCCACCCAAGGGTAATTGACGGAGATCAGTTGCGGCATGTTAGTCTGGCCAATCTCGGACAACGCGCCATGCAACTGGGTCCGCAGAAGCTTGCTCACTTGAAAATCCAACATCTGCAAGCCGTTATTGGTCGGGTACACATACGCCGCTGGCACTCCCGCCTGACGCAGCAAATAAATCAGCAGAGCGCATTGCTCCACCGGTGAACCTTGGCCTTCCTCGAAGGTCGCTAAAGCGCCGCGATCCACTCCGCCCAGATTGATTGCAGGCTGGCTATTATAGTTGGTGTCGTAATCAATCGCATCGGTCAGGTCAATTTCGTTGATGACATAATTTGCCAGCGCCAACGGGTCATTGTTCATGTTTTTGACGAACTGATCCAGGATGGGGTGCCGCCGCAATTCCGGACTGAGATCAATTTTCATATAATTCGTCGGCACAAGGGCGGAAAGATTAGGCAGCGTGGGCACAACATTGGTCAATTCCTGCAAGCTCATTCCCTGATAGGTTGGTGGCAACGGAATTCCGTTAAATTGGGGCTGGTCCACGAATTTGGAACGTCCCGTCGGGAACGGCGTAAATTCCAGCACATACATTTTATCCCAATCCCCGCCGCCGGATTGATTGCGAACCATATAATCGTAATTAAGCGTAAAGCCTCCATCCTCGACTTCGTAGTAGTAATTTGTTGCGGTTGCCGACGCGGTGTGGGTCATGACGAAATTGCCGGAATAGGTGAACAACAATCCCCAATCCGGTGCGCTCGGCATGAAGAGCGTGGTCTGCAAGCCGAAGGCGTTGGTGCTCACGGTAAAACCGTTGGTAACAAATCCATTCAGTTGGACCGGATCGTTTAAATTGCTTGGAATCGGCAGCGTGATTGTCCCTGCCAAGGCCGAATTGGAGCGGTAATACACATTGATGCGGACGGAATCGCTATAGCCCGAATACATGCCGAAATTATATTGATCGCCAATATACAGAGGGCTGCCACCGCTGGGACTGCCGAATGCCACGATGGGATTTTGAAACACGATGCGACCATTGGTGCCAGTCTGCGAATTCAGGTTTGTGCCGTTGTAGTGATATAGGTTGGTCGTCCAGGGATTGCCGGGAAACAGGGTGGTGGCATTGCCGCCTATGGCCGCCAAAGCAACCCCGACCTCGGAATCCAGCGGAATAACAAAGGACTGGTATTGCGGCGCGGTGGTGGTGCCGCGAATAAAACGCGCGGCGGGGTCTGACTTGCTCGTAGGATAAAGATATACCGTGTCGGCGTTGGCAACAGAATCCACTTGAACAAGGGCATTGGAGGCCGCTGTGAGCGTTACGGTCAAGTTCGTTCCGCTAAAGGAACCGGGTATGGTTTGCACCAGAATATTGCTGTAATAAACCCCGACTGGAAGAATGAAGGAATTGGTGATGGTCGCATAATTGACGCCGTTGGTCGCCGTGCCGGTGATGGTGTAGTTTATCGTGAGGGGACCCGGACTGCCCCAGGGCGAACGCTCAAAATAAAACAAGCCGACATCGCCATCCTCAGACGCGGAAGGCCCCATCGCATAAAGATAGATGGATGCAATGGGGTATGCTCCATAATCGTAAGCCCCACTGCTCGCGTAGCCATACCACCAATAACCGCGCTGATCCTGGAGAGGGGCGGCGTTGGTATCCGCAAAACCAATGGCTGGACTGGCAGGTTGTAGCGCAAAAGTCAGAGTCGGGCCGCCGTAATTGCCGAACGCCATCAATTGGGGATTGACATTGTTGGTGCTGTGGACGCCGAAACCCGACGGCGTTGCATCTGAGCTAATATTATAACCTTGGTCAGTGATCGTGCCTTCGCCATTGGAATCATTTACAGGATTGGAAAGAATCGAGTTTTTGAGGTCCAGAGTGCCGCTTGCATTATACAGATTTGCGCCGGAAGCCGTGCCGGTTGGGCCGTTTGATTGATTGGTTGCAACGCCGCTGCCGACGCTTCCACCGGCTCCCCCGTAAACTGCCCCTGATACCAAGGTGCAATTCGTAATTCCCATGAAACCTGCGTTGTAGATATTTCCGCCTAATCCACTTCCGCCTCCGGCACCACCCCCTCCGTAAGTGCCATACGTCGGTTGCGCGTTTTCGCCGCTGCCGCCCTTTCCACCCACAATGCTATTTGTATAAAAAGTGCAATTGATAACCCAATTAGTTCCCAGATTACATATTCCTCCACCCTCGGCGTTACCACCACCCAATCCGCTAGTGCCGTTTTCGCCAGCATAGCCACCACCTCGTTTTTGTGTATTCCCGGCCACAATTGCGTTGCTGGTGAAGGTGCAATCATACACATATGCCACGGCTGTGGCAATGCTGTAAAGTCCAGCCCCTGCGCCAACTCCTCCGGTTCCGCCATTTCCAGGGTAAGGTGACCCAGCTTCAAGTGGGGTCCCATTCGTGCCTCCATTCCCGCCATTCCCTGCGGTTACACTGTTGCCAGCAAAAGTGCAGTTGCTAAAAACAACAAAGTTCAAATTATAAACGGCTCCGCCATAGGCGGTGCCACCATTGCCGCCAGCGCCACCGCTGCCGCCAAAATCGACAGTGCTGTTCCCGCCAATGCCACCGGTGCCTCCATTGCCTCCAATCGCGCAGTTAGTTAGGAAGGAGCAATTTACGAAATAATTGGTGCCCTGATTGAAAATCGCCCCACCCAAACCGTTTCCACCGTTGCCCGCATTACCCCCATTTCCACCATTGCTGGCAAAATTAGTCGCTCCCGCTGTTCCATTGTTGCCATTTGTTCCAGCACTATTGCCAAAAGCAATGGTTAGGTTGGTAGCTGAAAAAGTGATGTTCGTGGCTACCGTAAACACCCGATTGCTGTTGCCGCCACTGATCGTCACATTAAAACCAGCGGCGTTGAGCGTGGTGTTCGAGACGACTTGAAGCGTGTTGGTCGCGGCAATCGTGCCGTTGAAGGCCAGGTTGATCAGGCCGCCACTCGCCAGGGCGCTGGTGAATGCGGAAAGTGAATTGTTGGTCAAGGTCACAGTGGCGCACGCGGGATTCTGCCAACTCAGCAGCAGTCCCATGATAAGGAATGCGCGGAAAATTGACGTCCAGCCGAATTTGTTTTTGGGTGGTTGCATAGGCTTAATAAACGACTGAACCGTTGGCCGGGGCTTGGATGATGACGGTGATGGAGGGTGAAGTGAAATTGGTATTATTCACTGCTTTGAAAAACAATTGCTCGTAGTCGCTCATGTTCGCAAAAAAATTCGATTGGCCTGTAGTCCCATTTGTAAGTAGCGTCCAGTCAATGCTTTCCGAATCAAGAAATTCGGTGTAATAAATCTGATATTGCCCGGCGCCGGTTCCGTTGGTCACGGTCAGCGAAAGCGTATTTGTGCCGGTGACCGCAATGCTCAACCCTGGCGCACTCTGGCCCCAAGCCGAGATGCAGGCATACATTGTAAACACTGCCAGACCTGCGAGCGCAACCGCTCCGGCGAATCCGGTCCAATTTTTTCTTAAGGTTTTCATCTGATTTTTACCTCCGGTTAATTTGTTAGTTTTCGTGACGCCATTACACACCATCCCCATGGACAAAGGCTGTCCAACCCTTTGGAAATATCAAAAATTCTTTTCTGCCGACCCACACGGCCTCAGCACCAATTCGACCCACGACCGCCAACCACGAATTTCTTGCGCCAAAGACAATACGCAGCCAACCACACGTATCTTTCTAAAATCGCAAAAAATATTCCCCTTAGCACATTGTGCCAAACCAATCTGTCGGTGGCTACACCGCTTATCCATCCAATTGCCGCCCCTGTCGAGAATGGAATTGTAACGTTCCTGCGGCGATACCAGGAATGAAACTGGATCCAACGGAGAATTTTTTCTCATATCATTTTATCGAATTTGTCGCATTTGTTTTAACACCGCCAATCGTTTAACAGATACATATTTGTTTCGACCAATTGGCGCGTTTCCTGTCCGCACCCAGCCTTGACGGGCAAATTTGATGCGATTCAGTCGGATTGTGAGGTTGTGCCCTATTAATGTAAAGCTCATTGTGGGATATAGCCTACAGACCACAATGGGATTCCGGATACACACTCCATGAGTGCGCCATGACATTGCGAAACAATTTGGACAACGTGTGCGGAAAGCGCGGCTCAATCGGGAGTTGTCTCAAGAAACCCTGGCCGCCAAAGCCGACATTGACCGGGCCTTTCTGAGCGGTATTGAGCGTGGCGTGGAGAATCCGACTCTGTTCACGATTCAGGCAATTGCCGACGCTCTTGAAATTCGCATTGGAAATTTGATGAAGGGTATTTGAGTACTCCAATCGGCAGTCTTCATCCGTAACTTTTATTTTTCGCCTCTGCAATTTCACGTCCTTTTCCGCAAACGGAATGAGAAAGAAGGTGCGGACCGCCCCGTCCCCCACGGAGGGACTTGCCATCCCCTTGAAAGGACGAAACTGACCGCACCCAATTCTGGCGCAAGTCGCGTTGCGGGCTGCCAAAGAGAAAAACGGCAAGTTTTTCGGTGGCCCAGACTGCGCTAAATTAAATTTCATTTCACACCCTCTCGTGTTTGCAAGGCGGCACTCTATATCGAATGCATTCGATGTCAACAAGCAAGCATACCTGCTCTCAAATAAGGGGTGACAAACGCCCAAATCTTGAGAGTCCTCGGTGAAAACGTGAAAGCCTCTCGTTTGCGGGCCGGTATAACACAAGAATGTCTGGCAGAGCTTGTGGGGGTGCATTGGCAAACGATCAACTATCTTGAGAATGGAAAAGCGCCGTTTTCGGTGGTTACGTTCGTTCGCATTAGCCAGGTGTTGGAAACCAGCCCAAATCGTCTTCTGGATGGAATGCCAGAGGCGGACAAGAAACGGATAGCGGAAATAAAGAAGATGATGGCGCGAAAGAGGAAGCCCAAAAAGCTCCAAATAAAGCACAAAAAAGCGAGCGCGGCGGCTGACAAGAATAAGTAACTCCCTACGCTTCTGCTGAAAATGTGACGGTGCCGGATTCTATTTTGATCCAATAAAATTACGAATCCGACTTCTGCTTTACTCCCAACTGATTCCCCCGTTCTGACGGTCCACAGAAGTCCTGTTGACCTCCAGACCGGAGCAATCCCATTGTCTGAATTCATCGGACAACCGTACCCAAGGACCCATGACACAAGCAAACGCCGCAGTTGCGGCCTTGCCGACAACCGAGTTGCGTGTTCTGCCCCCACCCGAACCCGAGCCACCCGCCATCAAGAAACTTTCCTTTGGCAAGATTGCCACGGCGAAAGCCGAAACCGCGACCGCATACCCGGTCTTTCCCGACACCAATGGCCAAGCCGCCATCATCGCCGCCCGGCTCATCCAGCGCGTTCAGGATTTTGACGCCCTGGAAGGCGCGATCAAAACCGACAAGGCGGAACTGCGCCTGATGACCACACCGCATTACTTCCAAACCAATCACGGTCGGCACGACGTGCCGAGCAGTATTGCCGTCAATTCACCGAAGGGTGAAGTGCTGGTGACCTTCCAGAATCGTTACTCGACAAAAATGGAAACCGAAGCGCCGGTGCAGGCCGTCATTGGCGCCCAGCGCACGGCGAAGTACTTCAGCCAGGCGTTTGACTTCAAGATCGCCGGCGACAAGCTGCCCACGGAAAACGCGCAGGCATTCATTGACGAGTTACAAGAGTTGCTGGCGTCGTACGGTTGTACTGAGGCGCTGGAAGTCAAAGCCTGCATCCGGCCCAACAGCGAATTCCACGCCGCCCGGCATCTGGAATTGACCAACGAGGAGAACATCGCCCTCGACCAGGCTTGCCCCATCATCGCGATGATCAAAACCAAGGGCCGCAAGAAATAATCAATCACAATCGACGGCGCGGGGTCCTTGCGGACGGCCAATGGTTCCCGCGCCGCCTTCACCATTTGTGCCATGCGCAAACCACAAACCGAAGACGAATACTGGGAGCACTTTGACCGGCGCGTTGAAGCCGCTCGCGACCAGAAACTTTTTAACTCAACAAATCCTATGGGAATGATGAAACGCTATCTTGAAAACCTTGTCTGCCTTTGCTCCGATGAGAAGTTCGGGCAGGACGCAATCGAATGGGCCATCCTCAGTGGTCACGTTAAACTCACGTATGTCTTGCAGGACGACTTGGTCCTCATCATGGGTGCGCCCGGCCAGCCAGACACCGGCCGCTACAGCCAGATCGTCGAAGCATTCCAGGGCGAAGTGAGCAAGGGCGAAATCAGCGAAAATGAATCCCTATTGGTCGAAAGCTACGCCCCACTCGTGGAAGAAATCAAAAAGGCCGCATGAAACGTGTCACCATCGAAGTCAGGGACAACGCGATTGTGGTCTTCAATGACATCGGCGCGTTGTCTGAAGTTGGGGCGAACCTTCCAGATTTATTTCGTCGCCACAAGAACGGGGAAATCACCATCAACAATATCAACCGTCCAGACATCGCGGAAGTTTATGCGGCCTGGCAAAAACAATCATGAAAATCCCGACCTATCCCGCCAGACCGGTCAATGGCGGTCCACTGGACAAGGCACTGCCCAAGAACGGCGAGTGGCTTTACGAACCCAAATACAACGGGTGGCGGGCGCTGATTCACGTAGCGACCGGCGAGATGTTCAACCGCAAGGGCGAGCCACTCTCCATCGCCAAGGAATTTCAATCGGCATTGGAACAGCTTCGTGTAACCCTCGACTGCGAAGCCTTCAAGTGGGCCGATTGCGAGGCGCTGGAACGCCGACATGGCATCGGGCGTGGCACACTCGTCGTCCTCGATGTGCTGCCGGAGACTGCCTGGCGCGCGGCCACTTACGTGGAGCGGCGGGGATGGTTAAACATTCCGAACTTGCAAACTTGCTACCCGACCGACCAGCCAACCGCCGATGCGCTTCACAAATCGCCGGTCTTCCCCGCAGAGTACGCGGACAAATGGTGGGGCGAACTCCAGCGGCTCAACGCCAAATGGGTCTGCGAATTCTATGAAGGGCTGGTCGCCAAGCGCAGCGACTCCATCTACCCGTTTCAATTGCGCTCGCACGATATTGACTTCCCTTTTTGGATGAAGCACCGCTGGGCGTTTTAGTTTCCTCAACCTCAACCCTTCAAAAACCTATGGCTCGATACAATCCACTCAAACCAGAGCAGGTAGTCCCCAAACCAAAGCCCGACAAATCCACGATTCCCTCGCCGGGCGTCGTCTCACACATCCCCACCCTCGGCGAAAACAATTCGAAGGACGGTCTCGAAATCCGTTTCCCAACCAAACCCGATGCAGCGACGCTCGCCGCCTTCCACGCCACGCAGCAACTTGGCCGCGATCATCAATGGCATTGGCATCGCAAACAACGTCTCTGGTATGCCCGGCGCAATGAAGTCAATCGCGCCTTCGCCGCCCTGATCGTGTCAGGAAAGCCAGCGGCCATTCCCGCTGATGAACAGGCAGCGAACCTAGTTGCGGCCAGTCCCGTGAAACTTGCGGATGCGGTCCAGAATACCGAAGCACTTAATGCACTGGTAACTTCGAATGTCGTGGCGGTGGATTTTGCGGCAGCGCCAGCCGCCAGCGTTACTGTTCCCGGCTGGCGTGCCCGCTTCCTCAGCCGGAAAGGCACAGTATGACCCGCCGCATCAAAGTGGAGCAGCTTGGCGAGCGCAAGCGCGCCCATGCCGGCATTCGCCTCAAAGGCAAATGGCTTGAGCGCGTCGGTTTCCAGCCGGGCGGTCATGCGGAAATTCTCAGTGTCCAACCCGGCCTCATGGAAATTCGTTTCAGCCCAATGACCTCGTACTCCTAAATATGAAGAATCCAAACCAAATCGCCGCAGCAATTAAAGCCGACATTGCGGCTATCTATGGCCGGGTGTCCACCAACCAGCAAACCACCGCCGCTCAGGAATCGCGTGCCAAAGATTATATCAAGTTCAAATGGGGTGATGCCGCTGTCGCCAATGCCGTCGAGTTTTATGATGACGACACGAGCGGCACCATCCCGATTTGGGACCGACCGAAGGGCCGTCAACTTCGGGCTCGCCTCCTGCTGGGCGACGTCAAGCATGTGGTCGTCGCCAAGCTCGACCGGCTGGGCCGCAGCGCCATTGACTTGCTGAACACCGTCAAGATGTTCGATTCCCTCGGGGTTATCCTGCATATCGTTGACCTCGGTGGGGACAGTCTTTCCACCCAGGGCGCCAGCGGTCGGCTCATGTTCACGGTATTGGCCGGCATGGCCGAGTACGAGCGGGCGTTGATTGCGGGCCGGATTGAAGCCAAGTTTGAAGTTAAACGCGACAAGGGCGAGTTGTGCGGCACCGAGTCTTACGGCTGGTCATCCGTGGAAACCGGCGAAGTCACTCCCAAGGGCGTGAAGATACGTCGTCTCGTGGACAATCCCGAGGAACAGAGATGGATACTCGTCATGTTCCAGCTTCGCCGCACCGGCATGGGTTACCACAGCATCGCCAAATATCTCAACGCTCAAGGCGTTCCCACCAAGCGTGGGAAAGGAACCGTCATGAAACTCCGCACGGCGGATCGCTCGATTGCCAAATGGGAAGAAAAACCGACCAGTGGCAAATGGCAGTCCGGTAATGTTTCCGGCGTCCTCGACCCGGAAAACGTCACCGTGCAGAACTGGATGCAACAACAGCTTACCCAGATGGCCGCATGAACAGGCCCCGCTTAATCATCAGCAATTATTAGCAATCAACTTATGAAACCACTCCCATCTCAATACGTCCCCCTGTCTCCCGATGACTTCATCGGTGATGCCGCCAAGATCGCCCGGCAACTCCAGCGTGTTGTCAGTGATGCAATGGCCGCCGACCTCGCGCCCATTAAAATATTGTTCAACGGCGAGCCCGGCATCGGCAAAAGCGCGCTGGCCAAATATCTCCTGCACCTGCTCGGTTGCGACCCCAAATGGTCCACCAAGAAATACAACGGCACGCAGGTTGACAAGGAACGCGTCGAGGAACTCGCCAACGACCTGCATTACCGCGATATGTTTGGCACCTACCGTTTCATCTGGATCGAGGAGGCCGACGCGATTCCGGCCGTCGCCCAAATCCGCTTCCTTACCCTCCTCGACGACTTGCCCGCCGGCTGCGCCGTCGTCTGCACCAGCAATTGCACGCTGGATGAATTCAAGAAACGCTTCCAGACCCGGTTCAAAGTTTACGAACTGGAAGCGCCCAAGGACCATGAAATCGCGGGACTGCTGGGTAAATTCCTGACGAACAAGACCGCCATCACCAATATTTCAACGATGGCGTGCGGCAATGTGCGCGGCGCCATGCTGGACGCGGAAATGAGCCTGCAAGCTGCATAATCATTATCCCTTTTGGCAACGTGCATATATATATGGTATTCTCACCACTATGACTGACCTCTCCCATTTCGATGATGGCGCGGCTCGCCCAGACGACGACTTCCCTCCGCCGACCTCCGAGCTTGAAATCGTGCTTGAAGAATTGCAAGGGCGTCCCCTCTCCGGCAATCCACAGGAGCGGATCGTCGCTCTGCAAAAGCGGATTGCTTACCTGGAGGACGAGGCCACGCGGTTGGACGAGCCTGAGTTGCTGCGACGCAACTCTGCCGAACTCGCTGAGGCCCGCCTCCAGCTTGGCGAATGGAAGGCGCAACACGAGGCACGGAATTAATGCGCCATGACCAAGCTCGAAGCCTGGAAGGAAGTAGCACTGCGGGACGGGCATACCCCGGAGTATGTCAAAAATATGTTTGAGAAGGTCGTTTTGGACGGCGCGCTGCCGCCCGACGCTTATGAACAAATCCCCGATGGCGCGGAAGAATCATTCATCCAAAAACATTTGGAGATTAAGCGGAAAGCGGATTTTCTCAGACAAACCAGTCCTTCATACAACAACACCATGAGAGCCGTTGAGGCCAAGCGCCTGCCTAACAATTGACGAAATTCTTTTGATTTCCCGCCCGATGCGGGATGTTTCCACTGCGAACGCCCGGCGCCCTTGCGCCGGGCGTGTTCTTTGTACCGCTTCACTCCGCCCTTCCTCGTCAGAATTCAAAAAACAAAAAATGAAATGAAAATAAGCCTACCCAGACAAGACCTGGTCGCCGCCCTGAACATTGTTCGCGGCGCGATCTCCCCCAAAGCCACCAATCCAATCCTCGCCAATGTTTCATTGTCCGTTAAGGGCAAGAAGCTGGAACTCACTGGCACGGACCTGGATGTCACCATCCGCACCAGCATCGGCGCGGACGTCGAATCACCCGGCAGTTGCACCGTCAAGGCCAACCTGCTCTACAACATCGTCAGCAGCTTCACCGGCGTCGAGCCTGTTGACCTTGAGGCGGCTAAAGATGACATCGCCATCAAGTGCGGGCAGTCAAAGTACAAACTCGGTACGCTTCCCGCCGATGACTTCCCGCCCGCGGTCAAACTTGCGGACGTCCTCGAAGTCGAATTGCCGCAAGCCGTTCTTCATTCACTTCTAACCGACACCGCCTTCTGTCAGGGCACGGACGCCTCCCGTTTCGTGCTTTGCGGTTCACTGGTGCGTTTGGATGGTTCCATTACCGTGGTCGGTTGCGACGGCCGCCGCCTCGCCTGCGAGTCTGCGTTGCTGGAAATGCCACCCGACAAGAAAATGGACTCCATCCTGCCGCCCGCGACGGTCAGGCAACTGCTGCGGTTGCTGTCCCCGGACGTAGCCAAGGCGGATAAAACGTCGCCACTGGTCACAATGCAACTCACCGCCAACGCGGCGCAGTTCAAGTTCGACGAAACCATCGTCACCACCAAGCTCATTGATGGCGCCTACCCGGATTACACCAAGGTCATTCCCAAGAACCTGGAAATGGGCATCTCGGTCAGCCGCGTGGACCTGCTCAATGCCATCAAGCGGGTTCACCTGATAAGTTCCACCTGCTCTTTGATCTTCAAAGGCCAGAGTCTCACCATCACGGGCCGCGGCAGCAAGGAAATCCCCGGTGAAGCGGTGGAGATGCTGCTCATCCCCTTCGGCAAGGATGTCATCGTCAACTTCCACACCCAACTGCTCATCGAGGCGCTGAATGCGCCCAGTGATGATGAAGTGGTTATTCACGTCAAGGAATCCGCCGGCAGCACGCCGATGGTGATGAAAGTCACCGATAAGGACTGGCTTGCCGTCACCATGCCCATTGCTAAAGCTGCTGAACAGCCGCCAGCGAAGCCGGTCGCAAAACCTGCCGCTGAAAAGAAACCTGCGAAAGCTGCCGTCGCGGTGGCAATTGTTCCCAAACCCCAAGAAACCGTCCCTGAGGCCAAAGCCGCTTAACCGACTCCAAATCACAAATCAAAAACTATGTTTACTGAATTAGCGCCCCTGTTAAAGAAGGGAGACACACTGGTCATCCAAGTCTCCAAGGAAACCGACACCACATTCCGCGTCAACGTCATTCCCAAATTGTTCACCCTCGATGGCGATCATGGCGAGGACAGGAAAGCCTTGAATGTGCCGGTCACCATTGTCGGCACGCTGGCTGAGTTGGATTCCGCCGAGTTCGCCACGACGTTGACCCGGTTCACGAAGTCCACCACCGGCCTGCGCCAGACCATTGCTGACGTCGAGGCCGCGCAGAAGCACGCCCGGGAAACCAAGCTCAAGCCCAGGGTGCCCGCCGTCAAACCCGCTGCCACGGCACCTGAGCCGGAAGTCGAAGCGGAGGAAGCTACTCCTGAGCCAACTCTGATACCTGAGCCAGCCGAACCTTTGACTGCCTCCCTTGGCATCTAAACCTCAACACGCTATACGCAACACGAAATAATATGTCACTCCAAGCAACCGAACTGGTCCGCAAATTCATCTACAAAGGCACGCAGTTGCCCGACCCTGGCCCGACGCTCAACGTCGAGCAAGTCCGCGACATCCTCTCCACCACCCATCCCGAACTCGCCAATGCGGCGATTGACGGCCCGACAACCAAGGGCAGCGAACAGACCTACACGTTTGTCCAGTCAGTCGGCACCAAAGGCTAATATATATGGCGATCAAGAAAGCGGATTACCATACCATCATCTCGGAGGGCCGCGAGGCAGATCGTCGGCTCAATCTGCCCAAGATGCCGACCACGCTCGAAGAACAGGCGTCGTCATTCAACCACTCCTACCGGACCTATCAAATGGTTTACCGTCCGTTTTGCACGGTCGTGGACGACCAGCTTGAAGGGGGAATGGAAATGGCGACGTACGCGCACCTGCCCTGTGGCTGTCGTTGCATTGGCAATGGAACACTGCAATTCCCATTCACAGTCAAGCATTGTGAAAAGCACCAGTAAGAACCAAGCGTGGCTGCGGCGGGAAATTGCTGCCGCAGCCAACCTTGAAGCCGCGACCGACAAACCATTTCTGCCCGTCACCCATCAGGAATTCATCACATGCAGCCACGCCATACAAGTATTAGCCAGCACGCGGGAAGGCCGGCGCCTTTCCCTGCCCAGCGCCTGCCTTCCCCCACTTCACTAATTGGCCGTGTGCCAACACCTCTGAGTCTGCCGGACATCAGCGGTCAGCCTCCCGGCTTTATGGTAGGGGGCAGCAAGGTTACGGGCGCGGTCAATCTGGTCAACTTCGCCGAAAACCTGGTGGATTTCGGTGTGCTGAAATCCGAACACTGGACTGGCAAATTGGGTTCGTCATGCGAGACAGCACTCGCCGCCCTGTGCAACCAGGCGCGACCGAATCCAATCCATCGATTGACGCTTTCCTTTACGGACAATGGTGAAGCCCTTGGTAATGATTGCTATGCCGTCCTCTCTGGCACACCCGATGGCAATCGAGTTCCCGTGACCGAGTTCGGCGCGTTCTGCCTGGTCATGACGAGTGATTCATCGTGCCCGACCATCCTCGACATCGGCACCACGCTACGAAACTTGGAGGCGACCCGCCCGCAACTGGGGCAAACGGTCATGCTCGCGCTGGACCGCGGCCTGCACCGTTCCTGCCGCGGCCTGACGCCGCGGGCTGGTTACGATTGGTGTCAGGGAACCTATTGGCGCAGTGAGAGCGACGAAAAGGAATTGATGGAAGAACTGCGCACTGAATATCCGCAGGGCACCACCGACGAAAGAATCCACGAGGAATATAATATCTATACTCGCAAGTCCTTTGATGAAGCCATTCCCGGCTGGGCAGGCAGCGGCAAAATCAGTCCCTTAAGTCTAGCAGAACTTACGCGCTATGAGCCCAAACCGAGGCATAGGAAAATCATTGAAGCCACGCGCCACTTGCTGACTGAGCTTGGGCGCATTCCGGCCGAGGCGTCCAAGTGGGACCGCATGGAACACGTCGGCTGGGAAATTTGCCCCTATGTACTCAGATGGGAACACGGCGATCCGCTCGGTCAAATCTGGGATGACACCATGAACCCGTTGTACGAAACCGGCGACGTAATGATGGACATGAACGCCGCATTCTGTTTTTGGGACAAGGAATCCATGCGTAGCGCAGTCAAACGTCTCCCCACCTACCTGCATTTTATGCAACTCACTGAAAACCTTATCACCACCATTGGAAAGGAACTGCCATGATCGCCGAAGGAATTTTTGGACAATCCGAGCGCACCTTCGATCTGCGCCAGGCCATTCTGCTTTACGCCGAACGCTCCGGCAATGTGTCCGCCGCCACGGTCCACGAAGTGGAAGTGCGCGAAGGCAAACCCACGCTCAAGGAAGGCCGACCCGTCACTCTGGCCGGTGTCGAAAAACTTGCCGAGAGCCTGGGTCGTAAAATCGAAAACTGCCTGCTGCCCGAACACATCCTTTCCATAAGCATGTCTCAAATGGTCTGGTGGTGTCCGGCTGGCCGTCGTCGCATCTGGTTTCGACCAGAAGGAAAGGATGATGAAATCAAGACAGGTTTAAAAGCTTTGAACGGCAAATATGTCATGCACCCGCCGCTCATCTTCAGCGCGGGGGGTTACAGCCTGCGGGTCAATGCGCTCGCCGAAAACAAACGCCCGCTCGCCACCAGCAAAGTTTACGTCGCGCCATACTACAATGTCGGTCTCAACGGTTCCATGTGCAAAGGCAATGCGGTCTTGCCAAAAATCATCAGTCCCGGTCTTACGGATCAGTATGAAGCAGGCTTTTTCAACAGCGCCTTTTCCCATTCCAATTACGGCCACAAACTGACCCGCCACAAGGGCAATCACCTTGGTCTCTGGCAGGAAATGCAAACCGCCAAAGTCTTTCCGCGAAATTATCTCCAACCCTATAAATCCGGGCACACAGTAAGCTCATTCCTGAAAGGCGACCGGCATGAAGACTGACTCGCTGGATGAACTGTTCACGATCACCTGCTGGTGCGGTCACAACGGCCCGATGTATTCCTTTTACACTACCACGATGGGTGGCGAATTACCGGACGGCCATTGGCAATGCCCCAAGTGCGGGCGCGCCTGGCGCATCGAAAAGACGCCGCTGATAATTACCAAATGGGGGACTCTGATTTCCGAACCGAACAAAATTGTCTTCGAACAAGCCCACCTATGATGCCTCACAAACTTTATCATTCGCTGGTTGGACGCGAGCTCGACATTGATCTGGTCGGCTGCGGCGGCAATGGCTCACAAATGTTGAGCGGCATGGCGCGTATGCACATCGCGTTGAAAGCCGTCGGTCATCCCGGCATCCGCCTGCGCGCCTACGACCCGGACATGGTTACCGAGGCCAATGTTGGCCGCCAACTATTCAGTCCGTCCGATGTCGGCCAGAACAAGGCCCGTGTGCTGGTGCATCGGCTCAACTGTTACTACGGCATGAACTGGACCGCCGTGCCGCGTTTGTCCGATGGCAGCAGCGGTCCCGCCAATTTCGTCGTCGGCTGCGTGGACAGCATCGCGAGCCGTCGCGCCATCAGCCGGGCCTGTCGCAGTTACTGGCTGGACCTGGGGAATAGCGACAAGACCGGGCAGGTCGTGCTCGGCGCGCCCAAGCGCGAATGGAATATTAACGACCCCACGCGTCCGCGCACCATTCTGGAAATATTTCCGCAACTCAATCGCGGGAAGCCCGTGGAAGACAACTCCCCCAGTTGCAGCCTGGCCGCTGCGCTGGAACGCCAGGACTTGTTTATCAATCAGAGCGTCGCGACCTTCGCCTTGCAACTTCTTTGGACCTTTATCCGTGCCGGAGAACTTGTCCATCAAGGGTACTTTATCAATCTGACAGCCGGGCGTGTCACACCCATCCCGGTCCCACAACCCAAACTCGGCAAGCCCTTGGCCGAAGTTTTCGCAGAAAGCCAATGAACGCATGCAAAAGACCAACATCAATCCCGCCATCTACCAGCAGTTCCTTGAATCGGCCAGCAATGCGGGCGACAAGGGGCAGGCCCAATATTTCACTCCGCAGTCGTGGGGAAAAGCTCTTGGCATGGCGCTGCCATATTTCCGCCCAGTGATCATCGACCTCAATTGTGGAGCGGGCCATCTCCTGCAAGCCGTGTCTCGCGGTTCCACTAATCACATCCTTGGGTGCGACATTGACCCCGGCGAACCCGAAACCAATTTCTCAGGCGTTAAGCGCATTACGGCAGACGTTTTCAAATTACTCCCGCTCTTTCGCGCCGTGGGATTTGAAGGCGATTGCTTCACACTCAATCCGCCGTGGGACCTTCACCTATACCGCGCCAACCTTGCGCCACTCGCGGATGGTGGGCTTCCGACTGTCCGCGCTGCCTTTGCCGCCCATGACGGTCGCACCGGCAAGGATACGATTGACAGCACCGTTGCCACGCTCTGCGTGGCCCTGGATTTTTGCAGTCGTTTCGGCGAAGGCTTCATCATCGCCAACGAATCCACCCTCCAGCGGCTCATCTTGGGACCGGACGCTCCGCATGGCGCGTTGGCGATTCATTGCTGGGCGCATGTCGTCATTCAGGGGAACATCACTGATCCTGCTCACGGCAAAGCGCCGTCCGACTTCCAAACTGGTGTATTGTATTTCGCCCGGGATCATGACATCGGTTTGCCCCTTGCTGGTTCATCTCTCTACCGTCCGCCGCCGCTCATCTCAACCATTCAGGAAGCCGAACTCGTCTGTGCCCGTTTGCATAAGGAACGACTCTCTATTCGCGAGGGCGCTGAAATCAAAAATCACGGGCATACCGATAACCACCGAGAAATGGCTCGCCGTTGCGGCGGAATCCGAACGCCTCACCCGCAAGGACCGCCCGCAATACAACCTCACGCTCTGGGGCGATGGCACCATCCGCACCGACTTGTCATTGTTCGACACCGCCAGCAATCGGGTCACCAAAGCTGAAGCCGATTCGCTCTTTGAACTCGGCGGCAAACATCCCATGCAACTCGTCATGAAGCGGGAGCAGCGGCGACATCTCGAACGCGCCGCGTTCGGCACGACGTGGCGCGTGGACCCCGCCTTGCAATCCGCCATCCACAATGCCGTTGAGCAGTACCATAAAATCCGCGCTCCGCTTTATCCGCTCTCGCCCATCATGCGCCTTGGGTATCTGGATGAACAAGACAACATCGCTTGCACCAAGACTGTCTTGCTGGAAGGCGCGCCGGTTTTTAGTCCGGACCGGCTTTACCCTATCCGTTCTACTACCGTTCAGGTCAAACGAAGCGGGGAGAAATATACTCTTTCGGGTGGGTACGATGAAGTGGAATGGGACGGACAGGAACTCGCTTTCTTCATCACTGACGACCGTGGCATCGAGCGGGTTTTCATGGAAGGGCGCTTGCGTGTGGCCAGTGTCAAAATCAGTGTGTCCAAACCTGATAACCGGCCGAAACGAGGTGGGCCGCCTGCACCCTCAACCGTAGTGGGCGAAGACCCGCCTTGCCCGATTGATTTCACCCTCCACGAATTGGTTGAACATTTCATTATTCCCGAGGTGCCCGATGTCGCCCGCGTTGATCCCGTCGGCTACCAGCAGAAACTCCAACTCCTAAAAGAAATCGAATCACTGTGCGTCTAAAATAATCCCTCCTACCCAATGATACTAAAACCATTTCAGCGCGAAGACTTTGCTCGCATGGCCTTGCACGATGGGGCAATTGCCGGTCTGGACACCGGCCTCGGCAAAGGTTTGCTCGCCTACATCTGGCCCATCCTCAAAGTGGGCTTGCTGCGGAACGCGAACGGCGCGGCTGTTCGTCCGATATGTCCGGCCGAACCGGTGCTGCTCGTAGCCAGTGGCGATTTGCATAATCAAATCATCAGCGAGGGTCTGCTTCACTTCGGCCTGGCACCCACCGTCATTGACAGCAAGGCAAAGTTCTTACGTCTGTCCGCCCTCGACCCCATCACCGGCCGCCGCATCATCGCCCCCGGCTATTATTTAACCACTTATACGGAACTCTCCCGCAATGGGGTCGAGTCATTTCCGCCACTCGACCCGGCCAATCCGCGCAGCCTCATGCACCAACTTCATCTCACCCTGACAGGCGCGGAACAATTTCTTAGCGAACGAGTCGTGCGTTACCGTGAACAGTACGCGCTCCTCGGTATCACGCCCGATGACATCCAATCAAAGCTTACGAGCCAGTGGTTCAAGCTCCGCAAGAACGCGAATGAATATCGCCGGGACGAACTCGACAGCGCCTACCATCTGTTGAAACAATTCTGCCCCGCCAGCCTGCGGGCACAACGACTCACTCTTTCCGACCTTAGCGAGGAACAGCAGACCGGCGTTATCGCCCAGTTCGTCGCCCTCCGCTACGCCCTCTTCGCTGAGAACGTGGAAGAATACCGCTACCACCCGAAAATGAATCGCAACATCAAATGCGTTTATTCGCCGTCTCTGGCTGACCTTGCCTGCGATACGTTCAGCGTTCTCGTCGCCGATGAAGCCGTCAAGATCAAGGGGGCAAATACGTTTGTTGGAACCGGCACCCGCCAGATGAACGCCAAATACCGCCTGCCCATGACTGCCACGCCCATCAAGAATCGGTTGCCGGATTTGTTTTACCTCGCGCATTATGCGACGGGCGGGCATCGTCACGCGCAACCAAGATTCCCGTATGCTGAGGTGGATCAGGAAGCGTTTGCCAATGACTTCTGTGTCACCGAGCGCAACCTCAGCGCCAAGGCCCGAGACGAAGGCCGCTATGTCAAACGCACACCGCAGGTTTGCAACATCCATCTGCTTTGGAAATTAATTGCCCCCATCATCTGCCGGCGCCGGTTTGAAGATTGCGGCGAGGATGTCGTGAGACAAATCAAACACGTTGTCCGCGTCCCAATGGGCATTCACCAAGCCGCCGCCTACAAATTCCATCTGGATGCGAAGTATCGGGATAAGAACAATCGTCCGGCCACTGGCGCGAAGCTTCAAGCCCTGCGCATTTGCGCTGCCAACCCCGCCAGTTTGCTGCTTGAGCGGCCCGACTCAGACAAGGACAACACGAAAGGCAAACCGCGCAGCGACTATCCCTATATTCCGAAAGTCGCCAGTGCGCTGGCTCTCATCCAGCAGATACTTGAACGACGCGAGCAGGTCGTTGTGTTTAGCGCCTTTCACGATTCGCTGGATGCTCTCAGCACCCTGCTTACCGAAGCCGGCGTCCGGCACATCGTCATGGACAGCCGCATCAGCCCGGCGAAGCGCGGCGCTGCCTCAGCCCAGTTCAAGCGCGGCATCGCAGGTGGCATTCCGGTGATGCTCGCCGGTGTCGAGTGCATGAGTGAAGGCCACAGTTGGAATCTGTGCCGGAACGTCATCATGCTGGCGTACTCTTGGGCTTGGGATAAATTCTTGCAGGCCATTAAACGCATTCATCGCCTCACGTCCCTGTTCGACGTGAATGTTTATTCCATCATCTGCGACGGCAGCATTGACCGGAAACTTGAAGGAATGCTCTACGAGAAACGGGACGCGACAGAATTGGTCCTGGATGGCCATTTGCTGGGCGAGGATCCGAATGAAGTCAACCTCGCTGAACTCTTGAAGATTGCTTATCAGGATTTCGCTAAGATGGCGACTGCTGGAATTGACGAACGTGAATTGGTAAAAGAATGGCCTTCCGTCCGCTCGCAACTCAGCCTAGTCATGCGCGCCTGGTTGCGGCCCGTTTCCAAAGAGACAATCGTAGATCCCCCAATCGTCATCCCCGAACTCAGCGCACAAACCATTCCTGCCGTCTTGGAAGAAACCGACTCGCTCTTCGCCGACCTTCCCCTCTGGCAACAAGCTGCTTAGTCCCGCTTGGGCGCCGTGTCAAATTGAGATCGCACAATTACATCCTTCAAAGCAAAAGATCCCTCGACAGGCGACATTTCATCCGCGAAAGTTTTAAACTTTATGATGTCGCGGCACTTGAGAGGCGGCCCCTCTGTCCGCCCCTGTTGGCCAAATGTAAAATAAAAATCCATCATCACATCTGACCTGGGAAAAAGTGGCGGAGTGCCTATGTGGGGTTGAAATCGCCACGAAGTAAATCCTTCATCGTCTATGCGAAGCCCTCCTACCGAGAATTTTACGGACTGCCCTAGCACATCCATCGGGACTTCAATGATAGTTGAAACCCAATGCGCCAAAACATCGCTTTGATTGGTTACGTGCCAAATTAGTCTATTCGTCCACCCGTGCTTACCGACGCTGATGCGCAACTCCGTCAAAATTACCGGGTGGACTCTCCTCCGGTTAATATCCCTGATCTCGTGGTCTTGCATCGGTACCGACTCAAAATTGTGCCTCTTATAATAGCGCAAATCCGTAGCTTGGTGAGCAACTTGTCCTTGTGGAATTTCTACCACATAAGCAACGTGCCCATCGTGAGTCGATAGTTGTACCGGATAAATTACGACCGAAAGGCGCGGTTGAATGCCTCCGATTATGTGTTCTAGCCTTTCCTTACTGAATTCAATTCGATCCACCGGATCAAGTTTTTCAGCCAAGTGCCGTTTGGCCGTATCCGAGAACTCACAAAGCCCATAAATAATTATGCCACCTGCCGAGTTGGCGAATGCTGAAACGTCTTTTGTGATGTCGCGAGTCTTGCTTGAATCCAACGCCTCAGCAGACTTATAATCAAGATTCAGGCTCTCCTCGATTTTATTGTCGATGTATCCTCGAAGTCGCGCTTCATCCCAGACCGCAGGTGTACGCGTCTGATTATGTGAATTATCTACCATCCTACAGTTTCGCGGCTTCATTACCCATTGTCAAAAAACAAAATCCGGTGCACCGTTCTGATTATACAATAATAGGATTTGGACGCCCGAAACGGCAACAAACGGCAACAGAATAAAAACACTTCAAAACGCCAATGAAAACCTATCATATCGGGACAATGGCATTGTGGGGGTCGCGGTTTCGATCCCTGTCGGCTCCACATCCTGTAAGAATTACATTACCGGGAACCCGGGCATGCGCGTTCCTGCTTTCAACCATCGAAAGCTTTTTGGCCCTTTTCCTTCCTGAATTCTCGTTTGTCTGGTGTGAAAAGACCATAACTTGACACCATGCCGCCCCCAAATAATCGTGAACGCGAAATATTTGATGCCGCGCTGGAATTGACTTCATCGGAAGCGCGAAGCGGCTACCTCATCGGTGTGTGCGGCAAGGATGACGGGATGCGCGCCCGGGTCGAGGCGCTGCTTCTCGCTCACGAGCAAGCGGGCGGTTTCCTGCCGATGGACGACGAAAAATCAACCGCTGGCGCACTCCCCGAGGCTTTCGAAATGACTGCGGACAATTTCGCCGGCTCTGAAACGGTCGGCGACCGCATTGGCCGTTACAAGCTGCTTGAGAAAATTGGCGAGGGTGGTTGCGGCGTCGTTTATATGGCAGTGCAGGAGGAGCCGATCCGACGAAAGGTCGCCCTAAAGGTCATCAAGCTCGGCATGGATACCAAAAGCGTGATCGCCCGTTTCGAGGCGGAGCGCCAGGCTCTGGCCATGATGGACCATCCCAATATTGCCAAGGTGCTGGATGCGGGAGCAACGGTCACTGGCCGGCCTTTTTTCGTCATGGAACTGGTTCGAGGCGTCAAGATAACGGATTATTGCGACGAAAACCAACTCTACACCCGCGAACGGCTTGACCTCTTTGTTCAGGTTTGCCAGGCCATCCAGCATGCGCATCAAAAGGGTGTCATTCATCGTGATATCAAACCCTCCAACATCCTCGTCACCGTCAACGACGGCGTGGCAGTTCCGAAGGTAATTGATTTCGGCATCGCCAAGGCCACGCAGGGACGGCTGACGGATCAAACCCTGTTCACGGCCTTTGAACAATTCATCGGCACCCCCGCCTATATGAGTCCGGAGCAGGCGGTGATGACGAGCCTGGACATTGACACGCGCAGCGACATTTACAGCCTGGGTGTGTTGCTCTACGAATTATTGACCGGCAAAACCCCCTTCGATGCCAATGAACTCATGCGCACCGGACTGGACGAACTGCGCCGCACCATCGTGGAAAAGGAGCCCATCCGACCCTCGACCCGGTTGAGCACGATGCAGGGCGCGGATTTGACCGCCACGGCGAAACATCGCCGGACGGAGGCGCTCCAGTTAATTCACATTATCCGGGGCGACCTGGACTGGATCGTGATGAAGGCATTGGAGAAGGACCGCTCACGGCGTTACGAGACCTCCAATGGATTGGCGCGCGACGTTCAGCGTTATCTCAAAGATGAACCAGTCATGGCCCGTCCGCCCAGCACACTCTACCTTTTTCAAAAGGTGGTCCGTCGCAATAAGGTGGTTTTTGGCGCGGCGGCAGTCATGGCCGTTTCCCTCTTGCTCGGTTTGGGAGTGACCACGGTGGCGATGTTTCGCATCAAACAGGCGAAGGATGACGCGACGGAAAAACTGAGGATCGCCTACCTGGCTCAAGCGCGCGGACTGCGGGCCAGCGGAAGCGGCGGCCAGCGGTTCGCCAGTTTGGAGACGGTGCGAAAAGCGGCCGCAATCCGTCCTGATATGGAAGCCCGCAACGAAGCCATCGCCAGTTTGGCGGTCTCCGATCTGCGCGTCGCGAAACAGGTCATCCTCACGGGCCACGCCCGGAATGACGCGGCGATTTTCGATCTCAATCTGGAAAAGTATGCTTTTGGTGACACCAATGGGAACATCACGATCCGGGCGGCTTCCAACAATGCCATATTGGAAGTTCTCAGCGCTCCGGGTTTCAAATTGGAAATAGTCAACGGCTTCAGCTCAAACGGCAAGTATCTGACCGCCCGGTACCGGAGTGACGGCGAGGGACAAAGTTGCTGGGTTTGGGACCTGGAAAATCAAAAGGCCGTGGTCCGCGCTTTGCAGCAAAAAAATGGCGCCAATGAGTCGGGTTTTAATTTTGCGTGCGACTTCAGCTCCGACAGCCGGCTTTTCGCCAGCACTTGTTTGGACGGAACCATTTCAGTTTACGACCTTGCCTCGGGCAGGGAATCCAGGCATTTCTTGGGAAACCGTTTGTTCAACAAGCTGGTCTTGAATCCCCAAAACACCCGGCTGGCCTGTTCAAGCCCCGTGGACCCCGGAATGGAAATCCGCGATGTCGAATCGGGACAAATCCTGCTCACGCTGGCATGCGCCAATGGCGTAAGCGCGGTAGCCTGGAGCGCCGACGGTAAACGCCTGGCAACCGCCTGTCTGAATTTTTCGATTTATGTCTGGGACGCCGAGACTGGCCGGCGACTGGAAGCGCTCGAAGGGCCGGCCAACTTTATCATGAGCGTGGCGTTTAGTCATGAGGGAAGCCTGTTGGCCAGCTCGGGCTGGGATGGCATTTCCCGCCTTTGGAATCTAGACACGGGCCGTCAGATTGCCAGCCATGACGGAGGCGGTTGGGCATTGCAGTTCAGCCCGGATGACCGCCAATTAATAGGCTGGCAGAATGTCGCACGTTACGGTTCGCTGGAAGTTGCCTGCAGCCGGGAGTGTCGCCAGCTTTTCGTCCAGCGCGACGGAGGCTTTATTTCCTGCCCTGAGTTTAGCGCCGATGGCCGCATCCTCGCCGCCGCCTCCGACGATAAAGTCCGCTTTTGGGATGCTGGTTCGGGCAAGGAAATCGCGTCGTTTCGCGAAAAGATATGTGAATCGCTGATATTTCATCCTGACGGTCGAAGCTTGATCGCCGTTGATAAAGATGGGATATGCAAGAGGACCCTGGCACAACTGGGCGGATCCGGTTCGCCCGCTTATCTATTAGGGAAACCAGTCCGATTCTTCGAGTCTCCCGAGCTTCACCAGGCAGCCCTCAGCCAAGATGGCCGGCACCTGGCGGTAACCCAGCTCACCGAAGGACGATCAATCATCTATGATCTGCAGGATGCCTCAAAGGTCATGCTTTCCGGCCATCCCAACGTAAGCCGCATCGCCCTCAGTCCGGATGGCCGCTGGGCCGCCACTGGAGCCTGGCTTAATTCACTGGTGAAAGTTTGGGACGCGCGCTCGGGCGATCTGGTGCGCAGTTTCTCGATGCCCGCAAGGGCCTGGCTGGCCTTCAGCCCGGATGGACGATGGCTGGGCATCAGCAGCAAGGACTACCAGCTTCTGGAAGTTGGGTCATGGCAGCCCAAAGGGCCAGCCCAGCCGGGCTGCGAGGATCCCGTGTTTGACTTCACGGCCTTCAGCCCGGACAGCAGTGTAATGGCAAGAACCATTGATGGCAGGAACATCCAACTGCTGGAAACGGCGACGGAACAGCCGCTGGCGATATTGGAAGCACCCGTTTCCAGCGGAGTTACGAGATTTCAATTTAGTCCTGATGGCACGCGATTGGCGGCGATGCAGCGAGACCAGCAGGTGCAGCTTTGGGATTTGCGCCTGATCCGCCAGGAATTGGAACTAATGCACCTCGACTGGGACATGCCGCCCTACCCTCCAGCCGAGAAAACGACCGCCCCAAGCCCGGTCACTCTGGAAGTGGAATCGGACCCCGTCAGCGAGACTTCAAAACAATAAAGAACCGGCCCAACCGTTCTTGCATTTGGACGCATTGCGGGCACGATGAAGAGCCGCATGAGCGATGTGACGCGGATTCTTGAGTCCCTAGACCACGGTGATGCGAAAGCCGCCGATGAACTGCTGCCGCTCGTCTATGCGGAATTGCGCAAGCTGGCCGCATTCAAGCTGGCGCAGCAATCGCCGGATCAAACCCTCCAACCCACCGCGCTCGTACATGAGGCTTACGTCAAGCTGCTGGGCGATGGAAATCATTCGTGGCAGGACCGCCGGCATTTCTTCGCCGCCGCCGCCGAGGCGATGCGTCACATACTGGTGGATCGCGCGCGGCGCAAAGCCGCCCTGCGCCATGGCGGCGGGTGGCAGCGCATTGACTTGGACAATGTCGCCGTGGCGGCTGAAACGACCGACGAAAATGTTCTACTAATCAACGAGGCGTTGGAGAAGTTGTCGGCCCACGACCCCGACGCGGCGGAATTGGTGAAACTGCGTTTCTTCGCCGGCCTGACCTTCCCGCAATCCGCCGAAGTCCTCCGCCTGTCCGAGCGTTCGGCCAAGCGTTTGTGGGCCTACGCGCGGGCCTGGCTCTTCAAAGAGATCAAAAAGCTATAACTGCGCGTCAGCCGTGCTCGTCGAGGAATAACCGGCGTTCTCCAGCAATTCTTCCCGCCCGGAGCGGACGCAATTCCGCCGCCAGTTTTTATTGGCACGATCTTCAACGGCATTTCGTTTGTATAGATGGCAAGCATCTCAGGTCGTTGAGCAAGTTGAATTCGTCGGCGAACTGCTGTGCTTACATCGCATCAAAGCGCAAACAGTCCGTAACAATTTTAGAACCATATGAAAAACATCAAACAACGCAGTCACGGTTTCTTTGTCGCGCTGGCATTGCTGGCGTGCTCAACCCTCGATTCCCATCTCTCGACTTTGTTCGCCCAAACCACGGCGTTCACCTATCAAGGCCGCTTGAATAACGGCACGAATCCGGCCAACGGCAGTTACGATATGACCTTTGCGCTCTACACCGCCAGTAGCGGCGGCCTGCAAATCGGCAACACGCTAACCAATCTCGGCGTGGGCGTCACTAACGGGCTGTTTGTAGTCACCAATGATTTTGGCGCAGTTTACGGCGGCTCCGCCGAGTGGTTGCAAATTGAGGTGCGCACCAACGGCGGGGGTTCCTTCTCTCCGCTCAGCCCGCTTCAGGAGTTGACGCCCACTCCGTACGCCGTTTATGCCGAGAGTGCCGGTTCCACCACCTTGGTGAGCGATCCGGGAACGCAAAATCTTTTCGCGGGCCAGTCCGCCGGAAATCAAACGCTCACCGGCTCTCACAATACGGGCGTGGGTTTTGGCGTGCTCGGCGTCACCACCACTGGCGTTTACAATACCGGCATCGGGGTCAATTCGCTTTTGAATAACACCACCGGCGGCAATAACACCACTGAAGGAGTGTATGCGCTCTGGAAGAACACCACCGGCGGCAACAACACCGCCATTGGCGCGGATGTGATGGCCTACAATCAGACTGGCAACTTCAACACGGCCATGGGGGCTGGCGCGCTTGAAAACGCCACCACCGGATCCAACAATGTGGCCATTGGCAGTTATGCCATGGCCAGCGCGACCGACAGCGACCTCGTGGCGGTAGGCTATGGCGCCCTCCAGAACGAGAACGCCGGCGGATTTTTGCCGGGGGGGAACACGGCTGTCGGTTATGTCGCCCTGCAGGCGGATACGACTGGTTTTTGGAATACTGCCGTCGGCTTTAGTGCGATGGGCTTGAACGTGAGCGGCTCGGAGAACACAGCAATGGGTTTTGAGGCGCTGGGTTCCACCAGCGGGGACAACAATGCTGCTTTCGGCTTCAATGCCTTGAGCGCTAATACCACCGGCTCGGACAACGTCGCGGTGGGCTCCAGTGCGCTGGCAGCCAGCACAGGCTCCGGCAATACAGCAATCGGAGGCAGCACGCTGGCCGCCAATGTGGGCGGCTACAACAACACAGTGATGGGATACGAGGCAATTGAGGCCGATACCGCAAGCATTGACAATGTGGCGATCGGGGTTGCGGACTTATATGCGCTTACTTCGGGCAACGAAAATACCGCCGTTGGCACTTACGCGCTTGAGAATATGACCAGCGGCACCGGCAACGTGGGACTCGGTTATTCCGCCGGAAACAACCTCACTACTGGCAATAATAATATTTACATCGGCAACTCGGGCGGGTCATCCGAAAGCGGCGTTACTCGAATTGGCACCGCCGGGACCCAGACCGCGAGCTATATTTCCGGCACCTTGGAAGTGAGCGGAGAGTATATCGCCGTGGACGGGTTGACTCCACTGAGGTGCTACCTCGGCGACGATGGCGCGGGCAACGATGTTCAAGTGGGCAGCCTGACACATGGGATAACCGCGGTTTCTCTATACAACCAGGCTGACAATTCCTACATGAACCTTTTTTGCAGCAACATTACCAGCAAAGCCAGCACCTGCACCACCATCACCATTACCGGCGGTTCGGACCTCGCCGAGCCATTCGAAATCTCAAATCCGTCCCGCGAAATACCCGATGGCTCAGTGGTGGTGATTGACGAGGAGAATCCGGGACATCTGAAATTGAGCAATCGTCCGTACGACACGAGAGTCGCCGGAGTCCTCAGCGGAGCCAACGGAATCCACGCCGGCATCCAGATGCAACAGCAGGGATTGCTCGAAGGTGGCAAGAACGTGGCGTTGACCGGACGCGTCTATGTTCAGGCCGACGCCTCCAACGGCACCATCAAACCCGGCGACCTGCTGACCACGTCCAGCACTCCAGGCCGGGCAATGAGAGTCAGCAATCACACCAAAGCCCAAGGCGCGATCCTGGGCAAGGCGATGACCGGATTGAACCAAGGCCAGGGCATGGTGCTGGTGCTCGTGACGTTGCAATAAGATTGATTGGGTCTGCGCGAAACAAATTCATTGATTACTCAATTGCCTATGAATGCGTATTATTTTTTCACTGCGAAGGCCGCGCGCTGCTTTTGGCTGCTGCTGGCGATTCTTGGTTTGGCGATTCCCCGTCCTGCTCTGGCGGTGGGAAGTTGGAAACCGCTGGCTAATTTTCCCGCCGAAGGCGTTGGTCACATGCACTTGATGTCCGATGGCACGGTGATGGCTCAGGGGGGCGGAGGTGCTGGAACAAACTGGTTCCGACTTACCCCGGACACCAACGGCAGTTATCTTACCGGTCAATGGAGCTCAATGACACCCATGCATGACACCAGGCGCTATTATTCGAGCGATGTCCTGCAGGACGGAAGGGTGTTTGTGGCGGGTGGCGAGTATGGCACCGGCTATGACAAGGCCGAGGTTTATGATCCCATCGCCACCAACTGGACCCCCATCCCGATCAACGGCCTGGTAAGCACTGCCACCAACCTGGGCGCCCAAGGAGAGCATTTCAACGGCTTTGCCGATTCGCTTTCAGTGTTGTTGAGCACGGGACAGGTGCTGATCACACCAGTTACTCCCGTGCCGCTCGGGGAGACGGTGCTTTTCGATCCCCAGTCCAACACGCTTTTGGAAGGAGCAATCCTTCCCTTCGGAGACTCCAGCGCGGATGAACAAAGCGCGGTCAAACTGCCCGACGACAGCATTCTGACTTTTGACTCGGACTTCGACGGCGAACGATACATCCCGTCTCAAGGCCAATGGATTGAGGACCAAAATCTGCCGACTCAACTCTTCAGCTCCAGCGGCGAAGTTGGAGCCGGTTTTCTATTGCCGGATGGCCGAGCTTTTTTCCTCGGTGGCACCGGCCTCACCATTTACTACACGCCAAGCGGCAATACAAACCTCGGCGGTTGGAAACCCGGGCCGAACATCCCTGGCGGCCTGATGGCGCAGGACACCCCGGCGGCCATGATGAACAACGGTAAAATTCTTTGCGCCTTCGCCATCGGATCCAATCACCACACCAATTACTTTTATGAATTTGATTCCGCCACTGGAACTTTCACGCAAACCAGCGGCCCGAACTCTCCGACGACAGATACCAATTATGTGTTATCCGATGCGACCTCGATGCTCGATTTGCCGGATGGAACCGTGCTTTACAGCGATACCGGCGGACAGTTGTATGATTATAAGCCGGACGCGGCGCCCCTCGCCAGCGGGATGCCGGTGATTACCAGCATCGCCTACAACACGGATGGTTCGCTGCATATCAGCGGCCTGATCTTTAACGGAATTTCACAAGGAGCATCGTTCGGTGATGACAACCAGATGGACAGCAATTATCCCTTGGTGCGATTCACCGACGGCAGCGGCCACGTCACTTACGGGCGCACGTATAACTGGAGCAGCACCAGCGTCCAGACGGGAAGCAAAATCGTCACCACGGAATGCGCCGTGCCCGCCAACATTTTTAATAGCCAGGGAGTCTATTCAATGCAGGTCGTCGCCAATGGCAACGCCTCCAGCCCGGTGACCTTCTACGGGCCGGTCTGGGTTGATTTCAATTACACCGGTTCAACCACCGACGGCGGCTTTGCCACTCCCGTTAAGACACTTGCCGCCGGAACAAACGCCGTTTTCAACGGAGGGACCATCGCCATCAACGCCAGCGTCCAACCCAGCAGTTCGCATGAAACCATGAAAATTGCAAAACCCATGACCATCATTTCGGTTTATGGGTCATCCACCATCGGCAACTAAAAAATTAAATATGAACTCAATCACTAAGCTAATCTCATTTACCTCATTCTATGCCGCGGTGACGCTGGCCGCTCACGCGCAAAGTTACTCGATTAGCTGGCATAAGATCGCCGGCGGCGGCGGCACGAGCACCAATGGCCCCTACACCCTCAGCGGCACCATCGGCCAAGCCGATGCCAGCCGCCAGATGACCGGTGGCAATTTTTCGATTACCGGCGGATTCTGGAGCTATGTCGCCGTGCAAACTCCCGGCGCGCCGTTGTTAACCATCACTTATTCCGCCAACCAAGCCGTCGTTTCCTGGCCCTCTTCGATCACCGGCTGGACGCTGCAAACCAACGCCAATCTGGCCACCACCAATTGGGTCAACTATAGCGGCACGGTCGTCAACAACACGGTCACCAATTCACCGGCGAAAGGTAATTTGTTCTTCCGCCTGATCCAGCCTTAAAGCGCTGAAAGCAATACCTCCCGCGCCATGGAGGAAAACCTTACTTTGCGTCTTCCACCGTAATCCTCACCTCCGCGCCGTTGCAGCGGATTTCCGGCACATACATCGCGTGGCCGACCACGGGCAGCGCGTGAAATTCGCCGGGCACTTCAGCGCGCAGGTCATATTTGATCTCCCAAACGCCCTGCGGGAGTTTGTCAATGAACAGCGCCACCTTGCGGTCCCGCAATTCCTGGTAAACCCAGCGCGAACGTCCCGTATGGTTCTCGTCCGTCACCGGCTTGGGCCGAATGATGGGAGAAATCCCACCGCTCACTTTGCGCCGGCCATTTGACTGGAATTTCGACTCCGGCTTTGTGGCGGAAGCCGATGCTTCGGCGGAGCCGTTAGTCGCCTGCCCGAATTTCCGCTCCACCGCGCCGGATTTCAATTCATACGCGTAAAGCGATTCACCACTGCGGACTTGCACCGCTTCCAACCCCGCCGGTTTCAAATCCTCGAACAAGAGATACTCATAATTATTTTTGGCCTCAATCGTTAGCACCGTTTCCACCCGCTCGCCGCTCTTGACGGTTTCCCCGTCGTTGAGCAGTTCGCGGTCGTAAACAATTCCCTTGAGCAAGGTTGGCCGCGCCGCGAGTTTGTAATACTGCCGCTTCACAAAGATTTCATTCCCCGCCGGCGTCACCGGTTCTTCCAAACTGAAAAACGCCGCGTCCGCCGCGAAATAAATCGAACCTTTGCCACTCCGCCGCACGATGCGCACGTCGTTCTGACCGTCTCGAATCAGTTTCGGGTCAATCGCAAACCGGCTCGGCGCGTTGAAAACGTCAGCGCTGGAAATTTTCCTGGATGCGATGGATTGCCCGTTCACGAACAATTCGTATTCAAACTCCGGATTCAGCTCGCCGCTTGCGCGCAGGTTATCGTTCATCGCCAAAACCGTGATGGCGGTGTCCCGCGTGTTGCTCCATTGCGCGCCGCGCCGGTTTTTGATGAGCCAGTTGCTGACCGGCTCCACGAGCTTGTTGTGCGGATCAATCGCGAGCAACGCGCGCAAAGCAAATGCCGTCGCCTCCACGCCGCCGTCCGACCAGCGCCAATAAATCCCGTCCTCGCCCCAATGCGCGGTGCCTATGACCGTTGAAGGTTGCGCATTCGTGGGCGAGGCTTTCGACTGATTGATCAGAACGGACGTATCGGGTGAATTATCAATCTTCACGCCGTTTTCCAGGTTGGCGATCAGCGTTTGCGCCTGCTCATTGAACCCAAAATTGTGCGCGCTCAGGGCGAGCAAGGCGCGGGTATAGGCGTTCAGTCTTTCCCGGTTGGTCCAGAGATTATCGAACGCCTTGCTTTCAAACTGGCCGGGTTTCTGGCGCTTCATCGGAGCGTGATAAACCGACAAGGCATGCAGCATCCACGCCTGTTCGTCATAACTCGATTCCTCCTCAACCAGGCGTTTGTCCAGGTAATCCGCGCCGCGCTTCAACGCCTCCGACTTGATGTCGAGGTCCGCATCGCGGCCAAGCGAGAGTCCCCACACCACGTAAGCGGTCATGAAGTGGTCGCTGTCGCCTTCTTTCCACCAACCCCAACCGCCATCGGAATGTTGAAAATCATAGAGCCGCTCCAGACATTTTTTTGTGATGTCATCGAGTTGGTGCAAATCGTGTTTGCCCTTGGGATGCGTGGCGGCGGCGCTGTTCGTTTCAATCCCGCCAAACAGATGACCCATGACATCGTCGGGTTTCAAGCCGAGGTCTTTGAGCGTCTTCGCGGTGATCGCGGCGGGCAGAAACCGGCTCATGGTTTGCTCGGTGCAGCCATAGGGATAATCAATCAAATACGGCAACGCATCCAGCATGGTCACGGCCAGGCTGGGGGTGACTTGCACGGACAGCGTGGTCGAGTCTTTCTTGCGTTCGGCGGGTAATTCGAGCTTCACCGTGACGTCATCCCCGCGCACTTTGCCGGATTTGGAAATGAATTTCTCGATGCCGTGCTCGTAAATCGGGCAGGTCTTTTCCATCGCGTCGGCGAATTTGCCACCGCGCGCGGTGACTTTCAATTTGGCTTCACCCGGCTCGCGGATGACAATTTGCCAATCCGCGCGCGCTTCGCCATTGGCGGGAACCTTCAACGAGGACACCAGCGTATCCTTGGGCGCGAATCCCGGCAGCTCCGGTTGCAACTGGACCTTCGCAATAATTTCCGCGTCCGTGTTATTGTTCACCACCGCTGAAATCGTCACCTTGTCGCCCACCACCAAAAAGCGCGGCGATTCCAGGCGAACAATCAGCGGTTCCTTCGTGCGCGTGCCGGTGGAAGCAATGCCGAATTGGTTCGCTGTCGTAACTGCGCGGGCCGTGGCTTTCCAACTTGTGAGTGAATCAGGATAAGTCACCTTGAGGGTGGCCTTGCCGTCTTTGTCAGTCTTGACATCCGGCTGCCAGAAAACCGTGGAGCGAAAATCCGAACGAACTTGCACGGCTGATTCCTCGCCCACGCCGGGAGGAATCATTCCCGGAGCGCGGCCTGACAATGCGCCCATTACCGGCACGTCAGCCAACATCGGCGCTAAAGTCGCTGCGTTTAAGGTGTGATAGAATGCGCCTCCCGCACCTCCACCGCCCGCCATGGATTGAGAAAAACCTAAACTTTCGAAGCTCTTGGCCCTGGTCTTCATCCCTTCAGGGTATTTTTCAGCATCCGTCACCGCACTTGATGCGTCATCAAATTCAAATCCATCCCTGAAATATGCCGTCCCATTGCGATCAAGCTTCGCTCCGTGCTTACGCAGTCTCGAAGCTTCCAAATCGCGCACATCAATCAATTGCTTCTCGTCCCCCTCGACAAGCTTCGCGTAACTTTTTTGGTTGAAGGTGCTCTGGGTCTGGATTTGTTGCGCGCGTTTGTCCTCATAGAAAAACTGGCGCGGATCACCCGCGTACTCGGACTGGATGTAAAACACCGACTCATCCACCAGCCCGAAAGCCACCTCCGCTGAAACCGGTTCGCCGTGGTCGTCCCGCGTCGTGATAGTGAACGTCCCCGGCTCCTGCGGCCGGTATTGTTCGCGGTCGGCTTTGACATCCATGGTGAGGAAGTTTTTCGTTGGCGGCACGACCACCTGTTTGGTGTCAGTGAAAATCTGCCGGTCGCTGACCAGCGTGGCGCTGAGGAAAATGTTTGGCACATGCTTTTCCTCAACCGGCAGTTCGATGAGTTTGACCGTCCCCGAGAGATGGATGAGTTGGTAACTGTAAAGGTCCTCGCCTTCGACGCTGAAGAGCACATAACGGTCATTCGTCGGCACGGTCAGCATCACTGGCGCTTTCTGGCCCACGCGAAACGTGTCCTTGTCCACGATGATTTCCACGCCGCCGTGGCGATAGCCCAATTCCGTGGTGGCCACGCTGGCGGCCCACACGGTCGTTTCGGCGGTAATGGGCGCGACGGGACTGGCGTTCGTCTGGCCGTTGTCCTCGCTGCTCCAGGCAATCCGGTAATAGCCATCGCGCTCGGGTGTGAAAGATAATTCGCACTCGCCGTTCGTGTCCGTCTTCAATGTGCGCGTCAGTACTTCATCATGCTCGTAGCCGCGGAATTTGAGTTGCCAGGGATTTTCGTCGGGCTTGGGGGGCGGTGGAAAAATCAGTCCGCGCGATTGGAAATTTTTTAATTCGTCGCCCTTGACCTCGCGGCCTTTGCTGTCCAGCCAGATTTCAAACCAGTAATCGCGCGTGACTTTGACGGTGCCTTCGGTCACGACCGGCTGTTCGTTGGCGTCGAGCGCCTTGAAATTCACGCTCACCTTGTCCTGCGGCCGGTAGAGATTGTGCTCCGCCTCCGGATAAACATAGTAACGCTGGCCGGTGACGCGCACCGTGCCATTGGCGGTGATTTCCCGGCGGCTGGCATCCGTCACGCGGGCTTCGATGCGATATTCATAATCCTGACCCGGATTGCGCGGCGTCTCGAACGTGAGCGCTGCCTTGCCCGAGGCATCGGTCTGGATGGTTTCGCGTTTGATGATCTGACCTCCGCCGTAGTTACGGCGACCCCAGCGGTTGCCTGGCGCAAAATCGTCATACAGCCACGGATAATCATGCGGATGACGCCAGTAATGATAATACGGGTCTTGATAAACGATCAGTTCCACGCTGGCATTGCCGACCGGCCCGCCGAAATAATAATCCGCCTGAACGCTGACTTCCACTTTTTCGCCGAGGCGAAAAGCTTTCTTGCGGCCATTCTCCTCGGGAGTTTGCACGGTCACTTTGAATTCCGGCAATTTGTATTCTTCGAGCCGGAAGAGCGTGGCGTTGCCGATCTGCCGCGTTCTGCCCTGGTTCCAAAAAGTCACATGGAATTCGCCCAGCGGCAGGTTCGTATTCAACTCCAGCGAACGCCACGCGGCGCCGAAGGCGTTGAGCGCGGCCTTGTCTTCCATGACCTTCACGCCGCGCGGATCGTCAATCTGGAACTCCACCACCTCATCCTCCGGAGTGATATACGCCGCGCCGGCCTTTTTCTTACGCGCGATAAATTTCCATCGCACCGTCTCGCCCGGGCGATAAGCCGGCCGGTCGGTGAAAGCATAAATCCGCCAGCTTTCGTCACGGTTGGGATTGCCGTAATTGAAATTACAATATCCATCGCTGAAAGCCTGGCGGTCCTGCGAAATCGCGCTGGCATATAGCTGCTCGTTGTTCGCGCTGCGGACCAGGTCAAAAACCGCGATGCCCTCGCCATTCGCCGCTTTGGCGCTGTCAAGCCAGTGCCAGTGGTTGCCCTCGTAATAGCGTTCCCATAATTTCACGTTCGCTCCCGGGACCGGCGAACCGTCGAGCGCGTTGCACACATAGACCAGCGCCTGTCTCCCGGAGGATTTCAGCACCAACGAATCGTCCGTGACCAGAATGAGGTCGCGCGCGCTTTGTCCGCCCGCGCGCGCCTCGATCACATAAGCGCCGGGCTTGAGTTTCCCGTCCAGCCGGGCGGTTTCTCCGCCCGGTTTGTAATCCCCCTGATCCTTGGTTTCGCGCGACCACGATTTCACTTTCTCACGACCGGCAAGACTGATGGATTGCAGCCAGTTGTCATTATGTTCGCCTTCAAGATTCACGTCGCGGGTAAGGTCAACCGCATAAAGCGCGAGTTCAACGCGCTTAACATTCCGCCAATTCAACGCGTATTGAATTTCCGAATCCGGCAGAAAAACATTTCCAACACTGACGCTGCAACTCGGTTCCGTGATGTTCTTGATATTTTGCTTGGCCTGATTGTAGCAGGTGGTTTCCCCTTCCTTGAATTCAGCAACGAGGCGGCGGAAAAGTTCGAGCGCTTTTTTATAATCCGGTTCCTGGCTCCAGCCGCCGCTCTTGAGCGGAATCGCGCGGCCATTGTTCATCATCCATTCGCCGTAATTATACAGCGCGAAATCATACCAATCAGTGGTCTTGCCTGGCTTGACGGCGCCCTCGAATTCCTCCGGAATCCGCTGGCGTTGTTCCCAATCGCCGCCGCGGTATTGCAGCGACATGGCCATCAAAAAATGCGCGTGCGCCTGGTCGTTGGGACTTTGCGCGATCTTGATGGCGTTTTCATACACCTCGGGCGGAATCGCGCTCCAATTATAGAAACCGCCATAACCACCCCCCTGCCAGACGGGCGGCTTGCTGATGCGCCAGATAATTTTGAGATAACGCGCGCGCGCGGATTCGATGTCCGCTGCGCCAGCCCACCAATCCAGCGCCGCCTGGTAATGCGACCACGCGCCACCCCAGTCCTGCCAATTTCGGCGGGTCCACAAAAAGTCGCCCAGCGATTCCTGCACTTCGACCCATACGCGGTCATGGTCTTCGGTGCGATCAATGTCGCGGATGAGCGCCTCGAGTTGCTTGCGGGCGGTTTCGGCCACGGTGTTGTCGGCATGTTGCGTGGCGGCGTCCGAGCGCCAGAGCGTGTCCGCAAGCCGGAAATCCACCCAGCGCGCGTCGGCGGTCGAAAGTGACAGCGACTTGGCCTGCTGATAAACCTCGTGCGACTTGGCGAAGGAACCTTCGGCATACTGCGCCTCAGCCTTGGCCTTGAGGTCGGCATAATCTGAGGTCTGCGCGGACACGGTGACGAGACTGAGAAATAGCTGCAGGGCGAACAATGCTGTGGCTTTCATAAGGGCAGTATAAGGTTCGGCGATAAAATAGGGACTAATTTCTGACAACTTAATCTGAGGCGATTGCGCGTTCTCCAATGTGCGGGAGAATCTGGGCAAGGAAGGGCAATTCGAGAGTCGCAAGCGGCCCTCCGGTCATTTCCCGATTCGACATCCCGATGACATTTGTTTGAGCGCATTGCGGACAGGATTCGGCAAATCTCCACAAGGACGACCGAGAATTTGTCCGCGTCTGCTTCGTCTGAGATTTGCCGGTCTCAACCAGTATGACACGCGAGCCGGTGGTTTATTAGACAAAAGATTTTCAAACACGAATCGTTGAAGGTTTTGATCCGAAAGGGGCGTTGCCGCACACTATTCTTGGTAGGGTTGGCGCGCTCCGCCCACCCCGTCGCCGAGCGAAGCGTCAGGCGACGGAACCAAGCGCGACAAAACGCGCGCCTTATTCCTCAGTTCGTCTGGCCGGGGCGCGGAAATCGCAGCGCGATTTCCGCCACCAAAATCAAGAACACTCTCAAAATGTACTCGAGCGCCAATCTCCGGTCTGAAATTTCTTGCACCATCCTTCGGTCATGATAAGTTCTTGTTTAGTAAGAGGAGCTTGTTCCTTGACATCCTCCGCCGTCGCGGAGACGGCTATGGCGCGACAAGCTGGGTGGGTGTCCCCGGTCGCGTAGGAATGTCATGGCGCGGCAAAGCAGGTCGTGCCCTCTGATTCCCAAATGCGAGGGAGACTGTTTTCACCTTACTGGTCTGGCACACCGGAGCGATGATTTATGTAGACGCATCAGCAGTGGGAATTTTTGCCCGTTTCCCGCTCTGGTCGGACCGAGTCAAACCGAGTCATACCCAGTCAAAGTAGTTTGACGGTTTGACTGTCTTTTTCTGACCAGTTGAACCGGGTGAAAACGAACCCGTACCGCTTCGTACCGCTTGGTACCGCTTGGTACCGCTTGAGAGGAGAATTTTTCTTGGGCAACAATGCGCAAAATTCGACTAACTCCTTAAAAAGTCCAACTCTTGGGTCCATCTTTCTGATGGAGGGCTTAAATTAGCAAGAGTCTTGCAAAATGCAATGGTTGGAGTTGGTTTGCTGCAAAAAGCAGAAGAACATTTTGCGGAAACCCCTACCAGCAGGCTTCTTGGCTTGGCATGATTCCAGCAAGTGGAGAATGCGGCGACAAAAAATCGAACCGTTAAGGTTCACTGAAAGGCAAACATTATGAAACCACTTGGAATTGCATTACTGGCCGTTGGTATAGTGCTGATTATTTTTGGGATTAACGCGTCCAACTCCCTGGGTTCGGATTTCTCACGATTCTTCACCGGAGCGCCGACCAACAAAGCCGTCTGGATGTTATTGGGCGGGATCGCCAGCGTCATTGTCGGCGGGACCATGACCCTGCGTCCGAGCAATTGACGGGCAACCGAAAACCAAAAAGGTCATTTATGCTGGAAACAATTGCCATCGTTCTGATTATCTTATGGCTGCTCGGGCTGGTGTCATCTTACACGATGGGGGGTTTTATTCATATTCTGCTCGTCGTAGCCATCGTGGTAATTCTTATCCGGCTGATTCAAGGACGCCAAGTCTGAAAATTTGCTCAATTCAACCAATACAAAAATGGAGAAAACAATGAATAACGAAACGAATCGAATTCAGTCGGGCGTGGATAATATTACCGATGATGCGCGGGAGCTGATTGCGGCCACAGAGGAAGTGGTCGGGGAAAAGGTGGTGCAGGCGCGCAACCGTTTGTCGGCGGCCCTTTCGTCCGCGAAGGAAACCTGCGCCAATTTGCAACAGAAGACAGCCGAGAGCGCCAAGGCTGCCGATAAGGCGATTCGCGGCAATCCGTACCAGGCGATTGGCATTGCCTTCGCTGTCGGGGCGTTGGCCGGTTTCCTTTTGAGCCGGCGGGAAAAATAGCAGCGGGCTGGATCGCCGGTTTATGCCGGAGCCTTTGGGCTGCCGGCATAACTTGCGGCGCTGACAATTTTAATTTAAACTAAACCGAGCGCCATTCAATTCTTATGGATTTTCTGGTCATTGACGACGATAAAACTTTTCGCGATGCAACCTGCCTCCTGATCGAGGATGAAGGGCACTATGCGCAACCCTCGGCCACCGGCGAAGCCGGGCTGGCTAATTTGAAGGAAGATAAATTTGACGCCGTATTGTTGGATGTAAATCTTGGCCGGGAAAAAGGACTCGATATCCTCGATCAAATTTTGAAAAGCCAGCCGAACCTGCCCGTGGTCATGTTCACCGCCCAGGGCACGGTTAAACTCGCCGTGGAAGCCATGCGGCGCGGAGCCACTGATTTTCTGGAAAAACCCTTCACCCGCGAACAGATGCACACGGTGCTGGCCCGGTTGCAGCGGTTCAACCAGATGAGTCAGAATATCGAGCGGTTGGAGCAGGAGGTCCGGGAAACCAAGTCGCAAAATCCGGAACTGCTATTGGACTTCGCCACTCCGGGTATGCGCGCGGTCATGGAAGTGCTGTTGCGCGCGGCCAAAACACCGGCTTCGATTCTGATTACCGGCGAAAGCGGCACCGGCAAAAGCGTGCTGGCCCGCGCCGTGCATGATCAAAGTCACCTGGCCGATCAACCCTTCGTCACCGTAAGTTGCCCGAGTCTTTCCAAGGAGTTGCTGGAAAGCGAATTGTTCGGACACGTGAAGGGGTCGTTCACGGGAGCGATCAAGGATCATTGGGGCAAAGTCAAAGCCGCGACTGGCGGCACGCTTTTTCTCGATGAAATCGGCGATTTGCCCATGGAAATCCAGCCCAAGCTCTTGCGGCTTCTACAGGAGCGCGAGTATGAGCGCTTGGGTGAAAACGTGACTCGCAAAGCGGAGTTGCGGGTCATTGCCGCGACCAATCGTGACTTGAAGAAGCGGATGAGCGAAGGATTGTTTCGTGAGGATCTTTATTTCCGGTTGAATGTGATCACGGTGGACATGCCGCCATTGAGGATGCGCCAGGGGGATCTCATGCGCCTGGCCAGCCATTACTTGAAACATTTTTCCAATCAATGTGGTCGCGGTCAGATGGAATTTTCGGACACGGCCACGGGCCGGCTGCTGGGGTATTCGTGGCCCGGCAATTTGCGCGAGTTGCGAAATTCCATTGAACGCGCTGTGATTCTGGCGAAAGGTGATAAAGTCGCCGGGGAGGATTTGCCGGGGGAGACGGATGGCAGTAAAGGCTTCATGGACGAGAGCATACAACCCGGATCGTTGGTTTCGCTGGAGCAACTGGAAGAACTGCATGTCCGCAGGGTCTTGGAACGCACCGAAACGGTGACCGAAGCGGCCCAGGTCCTGGGCATTGATCAGGCCACGATTTATCGCAAGCGCAAGAAAATGGGTTTGACCGAGGCTGCGCATTCGGCGTGATTTGTGTTTTTAAAAGGAGAGCAAGTGTGAGCCAACGGCTGCCTGACGACGCTTGGTTCGACCGGACGGTTTTCAGGTTCGTGCAAGATGCCTATCCGATGGGCTCTCATTCTTGCAACCTGCCGGATTGCGGACGTTGCCCATGTTCCATCTCGCCGTAAATCATTGGACTTTCTTAAGAAGAGTAATTCAGAAAACGCGTGGCATAAATTTTGCGTTTCTATTTACCAATAGTCCGCAAAATTGAAAACCGTTAACCACATAACCGAATCACTCCTATGAATAAACTCGAACTGAAAGGTGACTGGAACATCGTCAAGGGGAAGTTGAAACAGAAATTCGCCAAGTTGAGCGACAACGACCTTACCTATACGGAAGGCCAGGAAGACGAATTGATAGGCCGAATCCAGAAGCGCACCGGCCAGACAAAAGCGGCGGTGGAACAAGCTCTGCGCGACGCCGGGTTCTAATTCGTGTTCCATTTGCCGGCGTATGACAGGCACGGCGTCCGGTCTGAGAGTTGCGGTTTAGACTTACGCATCATTTGAAGGGCGCCGTGCGGTTTGCTCAGTAACTTGGGAATTTTTAGATTCATGAAAGCAGACGTAAATCCAAGGAGAGTGGCGAAAGAGTGCGCCTCTCAATTTCCAACGTCTTGGAGAGCAAACCACTTCGGCCGCGAAGAAATGACAGACAGGCGGCGCGGTGGCACGGACGGATCATTGGGAGCGCGACCGGACGAGGCACGGAGCAAGGAGACTCTGTTTCGCCTCGCCGCTTCCTCTGCCAAAGACGTGCTGTTGGCAGCGGATTTCACCGGATGGAAAAGGTCTCCCTTGAAAATGATCAAAGGTGCCGATGGCGTTTGGCGCCTGACCGTCAGGCTGGCGCCAGGCCGCTATCGCTATCAGTTCCTCATTGATCTGGGATCGCAAAACATGGTCAGCGCGCGCGGCCCGATGCCGTTCGGCACTTTGCATGGCGTGGTCGAAGTGAACGATAGCAGGGCCGCGTAAAACCGGAAGGGCGAACGGGACGCGGCTGTTGAGATGGAAGATCGTTTTTGGGGGGAATGGGAAATGCACTTTGCCAGTTGCCTTGCAAAATGCCCATTCGTTGCCTCTCGTCTAGGGTTTGCTCGCAACTTGACACAGAACCTTTCACGCTTAACCCGTCTTCCGCAGGATGAGTTCGAATCAAAGATTTTTTCAGTCGCGACCTGTCAAGATTGCTCGTAAATCCGGGCTTTGAGCTTGGCTGGACTGGAAAACGAAGCTGTAGTGCAGAACACCCCGTTGCGGGCGTGAGTTGATGGG
>Ga0182013_10000446_pt1 | contig 57834 bp, 49 predicted proteins | sample 612S2MmetaG_FD_120487 | JGI IMG/M metagenome (GOLD analysis project Ga0182013, IMG submission 120487) | Permafrost microbial communities from Stordalen Mire, Sweden - 612S2M metaG | ecosystem: Environmental > Terrestrial > Soil > Wetlands > Permafrost | place: Sweden: Stordalen | collected...
GGCTGGCCGCGCTGCTTGGAAAGATTGAGCAGCCTAGCGCGGACCGAAGCGCCAATGTTGCGTTTTGGCTCAGGCATTGGCCGTCATCGCCTCAAGATAGGGTTGCACGACTTTCCAGATTCCGGCTTCGTTGGCGTATTCGGCGATCTTGGCGGGCGTCGCTTTGCGCTGACGCAACGCCTCGCGGAGACCTTCGAGCGCGATGGTGAGGCCGGGACTAGTCTTGTAGCGCGTTCCAGCGCTTTGGCGGTAGCGGAAAAGATCGACGACAGTTTTGGCGGGATTGTAGATGCGTACCTTCACGCCTTCGATCGTATGTTCCTCGATGCCGTCACTGAAAAGCTTGCCGCTAAAGCGCACGACTTGGAGTGGCGGTGGCTGCGTGGCCCTGGGCCGGCGGTCTTTTGGGCCGATCGCCATCCACACACTGCGGGGGATGGTGTCAGTGAGTTCATGATAGGCGAGCGCCGAGACTAGACATACGACGCCTTTCGGGACTCTCTTTGCGGCTTCTGCGAGGGTGTGGTGCGTATCGATGGCAGCATCGGGAAGCTGATAGAGACCGCGGCTGAGCTGGTGAACGAGCCCTTTTTTCCGCATCCGGCCGACAGTCGCGCGTGTGATGCCTTCTTTTGAAAGTTCGGACATGCGGGCCATACCCTGCCGTTTGAGCAGAGAGAGGACACGATCTTCCTGGGTTTGTGGCGCAGAAGTCATGGCCGGAATATGATACAAAATGTCGGATATGTCAATGTTATATCCGACATTTAGTATCATCTTGAAAAACAAGGGATCTGGCCGGCCGGCCGGCCGTCGGCCAGGCCGCCGGCGGCGGTATCGACCATGATCGTGGTCATCATGGCGGTGCCGGTGCCGGCCGCCGACGGGCAGCTATCGGACCGCCTTATTGGCCGGCGGCCATGCCGGTGGCTCGGACCCGAACCAACCCGCGCGATCTGATAAAGCCTTTGCCGGGCGATCACTGACAATCTTTCAGCGAGCGAACTAACAATTATAAAAGTCGGTGAGACCCTTCTGCACGGCAGCCGCTCACCTCACCTGGTACCTCATCGCACGATATTTGTCTTTTGATGGATCGAACAGCAAGCAGGTTTTGGTTTCCGTCAGCCAATCCTCGTCGTTCTTTACGACTGTCGAGGCCACGGCATAGGGTTGCAGCCGCGAGAGCAGACGATTCCAGTTAGTTATGATGTCGGTCAATGATGGATGCCAACGATTGTCTATAGTCTCCAAATCTTTTCGTATCGTCTCAATCGCGTTCTCGCGCACGGCATCGTCCATGCACTCGCAAGCATAGCCGACGAGGGCGTAGTCGAGATCGCACCAGTTGATTGAAAATATGTGCGTATTCGGATCGGCCTCGGCGAAATTCCACGCGGACCACCGTGTGTGAGCGGCTGTCCATAGCGCTTTGCGGCGGTCAATCGAGGCATGCTCGCGAAAAACGCGCAGACAGTCAGCGACGCAGCGACGGCCCGGGTCCGGTTGAGCCGGTTTCGCGTAGAGCCAAATAGCGTCAATATAGGGCCCGACGGCGGCAACCGGCGCCTTGGATAAAGCAATACCCAAGGAAGCTTGGAGGAGAGGAAAGCGGACCGGATACTTGTTGAAGATTTCCATCCAGGCTTGCCAGCGTGGGCCGTCGGCAGCCACCTTGAGCAGTAGCTCGGATAGGAGATGTTGCTCGTCGGACGTGAGCTGCGACGTGCGGTTACGAGGGTGCCGCAGCCCTGCTACGGTCCAATAAGCCGCGGCAAGCTGAACGTAAGGATTGTCGCTTAAACGGCCGACGCGAAGGCTCTGTTCGATCGACAGCGCGCCAGAGACCTGCATGACGACGGCTGTTTGACGCAGATTGGCCAAGGCCTGAACAAGACCATCTATCGCGTAGCGGCAGAGGAAGCGTACGGCTTGCGTTTGAAGCGTGTCAGTAAGAAAAGGGACATCGCGAAGCCGGGTCCAAAGCTCCATAATGCCGACCCAGTCTCCATTCGCGTCGGCTTGTTTGAATTTAGCAAGAGCTTCCGCTTCTGCGTTGTGCCGGGAGCCTCGGGCGACGTCGATGTTGGCCGCGGCATGAGCGACCAGAGCTTTGAGAAAATCAATGAGGTCGAGATTCTCTTCAAGATCGTCGGGGAGGTGTCGCCACAGGTTGTTATCCGAATCGAAAGCCTGAGCGGTAATTACGGCGGCCACGAACGCGCGAAAGTGATCATCCTTAGTGCGACGCCATTGGCGCAATTCGTGGATGAGCCAGCGAAGCAATGAGACGTAGTGCGGCAGGTTGCTTTGCGCAGCCGTGACCCATGCCGGGAGTCCGGCTTGGCAGTGGCCGGCGTAGGAGGTCAACACCACGGGAGCAAAGACCTGCGGAATGGCTGCCGGGGCGGCGACAGCGCTGGCGATCGGATGAGAATTGAGGTTGCTGCAGGTCGCCGCGAAGGTGGTATCGTCAAAGAAGAACGGCGTGCGATTATAGACGCCCGAAGCGTTGATCACGATGTGGGGGCGATGGCCGGCGCCGAGTTCGGCAAACGTCGCGCCATGAAACAGATTGTCGTCGAGCCAGCGCAGAAACTGTTGCGTGTCGTTGACGCCGCCTTCATAGGCGCGGATGACGCTGACCGGGATGAGCGAAGTTCTGAGCGACTCCTCCGCATCGCGCAGTAGAAACTGTTGGCGAAAATCCGCTCCTAGGCGACAATTCGGACGCTTTCCGAGGATACCGGGCGTCAAACGAGAGGCGAGACAAACAGACTGCGTCGCTCATAATCCGAAACGGCAGTGGCTTGAAATGAGCTCGAAGAAGTCAATGGCGAATTATCGATTTCAAAGAGGGTGCAGCAATATCTACTCCCCCCGTACTTCCGGCCCGTTATAATGCTCCATCCTCAGGCCCTTACCAGGAATTTGAAGCGGCGTCGAACCGTGACCACTGACGACATTCGCGCAAGTGCTTGATCAAAAATCGTTTTCTAAGAAAAAGGGTGGGGTCACGCTTGGACGCTGATCGGACTCCTGGAAAATGACAGATTCACCCGCCGTGCCATCACTTCGAGCGCCATCGGGGTGGGGTCAAAGTTCAGCGCCGTTTCACGTTCTGTGCATTTTCACAACCTGGATCGAAGATTCCCACAGGAAAGGTTGCTGATCGACGTTCGGCCCATCAACTTCATACCACGCTCGATCTCGGCCCGCAGTTGCCCAAGTGCCCGCTCTACGCCGGCTTGGCCGGCGGCCGCGAGCGCATAGAGATAGAAGCGTCCGATGCCGACGGCCTTGGCCCCGAGAGAGAGTGCCTTCAGGACATGCGTGCCGCGTTGGATGCCGCCATCCATCATTACATCGATCCGATCGCCCACAGAATCAACAACTTCGGCAAGCTGGTCGAAGGCCGCGCGCGAGCCGTCGAGCTGCCGTCCACCGTGGTTCGACAGGATGATCCCCGCACAGCCGATATCGACTGCCCTGTTTGCGTCTTCCGGCGACATGATTCCTTTGAGACAGAAAGGACCACCCCAGATCCTGACCATTTCAGCGACATCGTCCCAGTTCATGGTCGGATCGAGCATCTCGGTGAAATAGCGACCAATCGACATGGTCCCGCCGCTCATGTCGACATGTTCATCGAGTTGCGGCAGCGTAAACTTTTCATGCAGGGCATACTGGATGCCCCATGCGGGCTTGACGACAAATTGCATCATGCCAGGCAGAGTGAGCCGGAACGGTATGGTGAATCCGGTGCGCAGGTCGCGCTCGCGGTTGCCGCCCGTAATGCTATCCACGGTTAGCATCATGACCTCAATGCCCGCTTCTTTCGCGCGCTCCATCATGGCCCGGTTTAGGCCGCGGTCCTTGTGGAAATAGAACTGGTAGACTTGCGGCGCTTTATGCGCTTTGCGGAGTTCCTCAAGGCTGACCGTGCCCAAAGACGATACGCCGAACATCGTACCGAATTTGTCTGCCGCTGCCGCAACGGCTCGCTCGCCCCGATGATGAAAGAGGCGCTGTAGCGCAGTCGGCGAGCAATAGAACGGTACCGCCAGCTTTTGACCCATCACCGTTACGGAAAGATCGATCTCGTTGGCTCCACGTAATACGTTCGGGACGAGGTCACAGTCTTCGAAACTTGTCGTGTTGCGACGAAGGCTGACCTCGTCGTCGGCGCCGCCGTCGATATAATCGAAGATCGGTCCCGGCAGCCGACGCCGCGCGAGCCGCCGAAAGTCATGAAAGTTGTGACAGTGTGCAAGGCGCATGTAACACTCGTAATCGTTATTCAGCCTCCGACCGCCGGGATGACCCACGGGATCAGGAACTGCTGCACTGCGACCAGTGCGCCGAGCAGGGCTGTGAGGATGATACTGTGCCAGAACGTGCGGGCAAACACGGTGCCTTCGTGACCCTTGAGATTGGTCACGGAAACGCCGGTCGCGATATTCTGCGGTGAGATCATCTTGCCCATAACGCCGCCTGAGGAATTGGTCGCCGCGAACAGAACTGGATTAAGGTGAAGCTGTTGTGCTGCGACCACTTGCAGATTGCCAAATAGGGCGTTGCCCGAGGTATCGCTGCCGGACAACATGACCGCAACCCAGCCAAGGAACGGGGAGAGCAATACGAAGAGATACCCCGTCGAAGCGACCGCATGGCCGAGTGTGTAGGCGATGCCAGAGTAGTTCATAAGATAGGCGAGACCGACGATGAGCATGACGGTGATGACCGCCAACCAGGCTTGCTTAATCGTTGTCCTGATGCATTCGAAGAATTCCAACGGCGAAAGTTTGACGATGGCCGATGTGATGATCGCCGCCAGCAGGATGGCCGTACCCGTTCCCAGCGGCTGAAATGCCCAGACTGCGGCATAGGGCTTGTTGTTATACAGTGTGATCGAAATTGCGTTGTGCAGGCCTGGCCATTGAACGTTCTCCTGACCGATCGAAGCCCAACCGAAGTGCGTCCACATGATGACGATGGCGGATACCAGAAGCCAGGGGACCCAGCCTTGCCAAGGCGCCACGCCAGACTTGCGTTGCTCCCTGATGGCAGCCCCCTGAATCTGGAATTCTCCGTCGGGTGCGGGGCGCCAGATCTGCAGGAACAAGAGCGTCACTATGAGCGAGCCCAGCGACGCGAGTACGTCGGTCAGCGCGTAATCGAGTAGGTTTGAGGCGATGAATTGGCAGGCGGCGAAGCTTCCACCGGAAATAAGCAGTACGGGCCACAAGGCCCGAACGGACCGCATGCCGCCGTATATCGCCATCACGTAGAAAGGCAGGAAAATAGCCAAGACGGGTAACTGACGGCCGATCATCGCGCCGAGTGTCGGCGCGGGAAGCCCGGTGACCGCGCCGAGCACAGTCACGGGAACCCCCAACGCGCCAAAGGCCACTGGGGCGGTGTTGAAAATCAGGACGAATACGAGCGCCTCGAGTGGTGGAAAACCGACAAGGATCAGGAGCGAACTGGTGATCGCGACAGGCGTGCCAAAGCCGGATACGCCTTCCAGCAGCGCGCCGAAGCAGAAGCCGATGACGACGAGCACGATGCGACGATCATTCGGCAAATGCTCCACGACCCACGCGCGGAACGCTTCGAACCGACCCGACTTGACCGAAACGTTGTATAGCAGAAGCGCATTGACCACGATCCACATCACTGGCCAAAGCGCGAGGGTTGCGCCGGCAGCGACAGAATCGATTGCAAGAGCTACCGGCATACGCCACACGCCAATCGCGACGATAAGGCCGGTGACAAGCCCCGCGAGCGCGGCCTCCCAGGCCGGCCGGCGCAGCACGCCGAGCAGCACGAGGACAGCGACGATTGGCAAGATCGCGACAAAGAACGAGAGCCCGAGGCTACCGCCAACAGGCGTCAGTAACTGTTGAAACATCCTCCCCCTCCCCCGACCCCGACCCCGACCCCGACGGGTTTCCCGCCGTGTGCCGCTTCGAAATCGCGCCGCTCGCAAGACCCGTTTGCTGGCAGGCGACGATCGGTTCGCGGCGCCGCAGTATTCCGGCTTTCCGCGTATCCCAATGATTCCATCCCGGAATGCGCGGCCATCGGTGCGGTCCTCTTTTAAGACCACACTTTCTATTTGGTATTTATTTAAATCCACTTTGTCAAGTTGGCTTAGTTTCGATCCATGGGCTTACCGTTGGATTAGGCTCCTCTCCAGTACTAAGGTTCAGCGTGATCGGAAGGACTTCATGATTCGAGCCACCAAAATTGGCGACGCGATCGCCGACCACTTGGAAAAACTGATCCTCGAAGGTGTGCTGCGGCCCGGTGAAAAGCTCGCTGCGGAACGGGAGCTGTCTGAGAAACTTAAAGTCTCACGACCGTCGCTTCGGGACGCACTGGAAATATTGCAGCGCAAGGGGCTGATCGAAACCAACAAGTCAGGCACCGTCGTCGCACAGTTCCTTGCGCCGCTAACCCGGCCACTTGCCGAACTCTTCGCCGACAATCCGCGCGTCACTGCCGATTATTTCGAGTATCGCAAGATCATTGAGGGCCAGGCTACGGCGTTCGCAGCGACACGTGCGACGGATGTTGACCGCGACGCAATCAAGGCGTGCTGCGCCCGAATGGAAAACGCACACGACAAGGATGATCCGAGCGAAGAGGCCGCCGCGGATGCCGACCTTCATCTTCTGATCTATGAGGCAGCGCATAACGTGGTTCTATTGCACGTCATGCGCGTCTTCGGCGAGTTACTAAGAGGCGGCATCTTCTACAATCGCCATCAACTGTACCAGCGCTTCGGCGTACGCGATCGACTGTTGAAACAACATCTGGCAATCGGCGCAGCTATTCTTAAAGGCGACCCGACCGCGGCCGAGAAAGCCGCCTCGGACCATATTCACTACACATTCCAGACACTCGAGGAAATTCGTCGTGACGACGAACGGATCGAGGTCTCCTTGCGACGAATCTCGCGCACCGACCTGCTTGCAGAATAATGAACCGATGTAGAAGTCAGACCGTTCCTCGAACACATAGCTTCAATACGTGGAACGAGGCAAACGAAGCCGACTCGCTCAGATCAAAGAGTTATTGCTGCCAATAGCCACAGGACTGTTTCTAAGGACGAACGTTACTGTTGGTTCGAGTCCTTGTGCGCCACCAAGTCTTAGAGCAATAGATTCGTCGTATCAGTGCCATAGAGGAGTCGGTTTCTGGGGTAGGCGCCTCATAGCCAGAAGCTGCATCCGCTCCGGCTCCCGTGGCCGGTTCTACAACGTGGTCGATCTCGTCAACCGGCTCGAGATCGAGACCCGTAACGGAAGACAAGGTCGGATCGCCGATCAACTCACTCGATTGGACTTCATCATTCTCGACGAGCTCGGCTATCTGCCGTTCGCTCAATCGGGCGGGCAGCTCCTGTTCCACCTCGTCAGTCGTCTCTACGAGCGCACCTCAATCATCGTCACCACCAATCTTGCCTTCGGCGAATGGCCAAGCGTCTTCAGTGATCCCAAGATGACGACTGCGCTGCTCGATCGCCTGACCCACCACTGCGATATCATCGAGACCGGCAACGACAGTTGGCGCTTCAAGAGCCGAGCCGACGATCACCCGACAACCCGCGCTCGCGCCGTCTCCGCAACCCCGACCAGCTCCGACGGCGCGACCGCTACCGCACGAACACGTCGCGCAAGAGGGTCACAATTGGACGCCGATCGAGGGTCACATTTGAACGCCGATTGACAGCTTATGGCCAAAAGCGGCGGAGATTTCGTCTCAAACGGAGCCAAGACCGTAACCACAGATGTCATCCCGAATGGCCGATTGATTTCCTGCCCGCGCTGACCGATGTTTGAACTTGTGATGGCAAGCGTCGTTTGGGCGGATCGGGCTTGACGTGCTCCCACAATGCTCCCACAAGCTGCGGAGCTGGACGAAAAGATCTCGGAAATCAGAGCTTTGGCGGTGCGGTTGCGATAGTCATCGACAGCCAGCGATTGGTGGTCGTCGACCCCCGTGTCTGTCTTGTAAGCGGACAGAAAAAATGCAAATGCTCGCGCAAATTTGGAAGTCTTCAGTCGAATGCTGAATATCTCGAGATTATGACAGAACCGTTGGAGTCCAGCGCCTCGTCTGTGATGCCACGCGCTACCGAGGATTTCAGTTCAAAATCTTCGCTTGTGCTCGCCAATATACAAAACTCGTACAATCAAAAAATCGTATATGTCACGCTCATCGTTCTTTTGAGCAGTCGCTTGTGTTTTCAACTCTACGCCGCGCCTCTTCCAGACGAGACCTATTATTGGCTTTGGGGCATCCATCTCAGCCTTTCTTACTTTGATCATCCGCCGCTGCACGCATGGCTACAAGGGTTCGATGCGCGCGTTTTCGGCTGGAGCGTAATGAGTCTTCGGTTACTGACGTGGCCGACCACAGTTGGAATAGTTGCAATATTATTTTACTGGAGCAGACGATTCGCAATTCGAGACTGGCGTGCATATTTCCTCGCCACCTCGGCAATCTGTTTTGCGTCGCCGCTGATCTTTGTTTTCACCACGATGGCTTACATTGACCACCTTCTTATATTGTTGAGCTATGTTTCCGTCAGCTTCTTCGTGATGTTCTTCACGGTGTTTGTTGCCCGCGGACAGCAGTCACTTCTGCATCTTTATCTCGGCGCGGTCATTTTGGGTCTTGCCGGGCTAACCAAATACAACGCCGTTTTTGTCGAATTGGGCCTCGTGGGGACCGTCATCGCGTTGCCGTCTCTTCACCCGCTCCTCCGTAGCCCTCACATTTACGTAGCCGCAGCACTGACCGGACTGCTTCAATTGCCCGCACTGTACTGGAATGCCGCCAATGATTTTTGGTCCTTTCGATACAACTTGTGGGATCGCCTCGACTTCGAAAGTTTTAGTACCGGCCTGTCGACGCTCATGGCCGTTTTCATTACTTCCATTGTTGTTCTCTCTCCCTTTCTGATCATTCCTATGCTGTATTTTCTGAAGTCGCGGCCGAAAGCGGGACCGGTTGTAATCTGGCAGTCACTTGGATTTTGGACGTTCTCGTCTTCGACCTCAGCGTTCTTCTTTCTGTGCTTCTTCGCTTATGTCCATTTCTATTGGAACATCGAAGCGTATTTGATGTTGCTACCTGTCGCGTTGTACTATTTTCCGTCAATCAGATTGGTAAGGGCGCACCTCGTCTATGGCGCGACTTTTTCCATGCTCTTCACATTCAACTACACTGTATTGCCGCTGGCAGCGATTGCAGGCCAGGAGGATTTTGAATCGGCCCGAGTGTTCGGCTGGACGGAGATAGGCAACCGTACTGCGGCCGCCAAGTTGAGGTATGATGCCAAGTTTATTGCCGCCTCGGATTGGCAGACGGCATCCCAGCTGGGATTCGCTTTGCGTGACCCAGCGGTGGAATGTTTTCAATATGATAGGAGCCAGTTCACGTTTTGGCTGAACAATGAGCTGCGAAACGGGCAAGACGCGATCATTTTGGTAGACGAGCCGCAATTAGAGAATCTAGATATGGTCATTAGACCAAAATTCCGAGGTTTGGAACTGGTCGATACCATCCAAGTCATTCGTTTTGGAAAGCTTTTGACGACTTATCGAATCTTCCGAGGAATTTCATATATTATGAAAGGCGCTTGACCCAGTCGCAGAAGAAGTACCCAAGTTTTCATTCTGCGAATCCGGCCGCGTAACTTTCGTTAGCGCAGTAAGATGGGTTGAGCCATTGCGAAACCCATCATGCAACCCCGCGGCCGGATGACCATTTTTATACCGATGAAACACGCAAAGAATTCCTAACGACAGTGCTCGCCTCTGCGTCGGCCATATCGTTCTTCTGCCGTTTGACGTAAGGCTTGACGTAGGCTGGCGGCATCAACCGCACGGTATGGCCGAGAGCCTGTAGCTCGCGCGACCAATGGTGTGACGAGGCACAGGCCTCGATGCCAACCAAGCAGGGCGCCAGCTTCTCAAAGAACGCCAAAACGTAGCGGCGCTTCAACTGCCGGCGGATATCCACCCTATTTTGCGACTAACAGCGGCTTGGAACTTCAAACGGCGTATGCGGCATACCGCACTCAACGACAGACCTTTCGAAACGTCCCGGCTGTAGCTGATCTTCTGCAGAAAATCGTGGATGAAAATAAGAAAATAGCCCAGCCCAACCTTAGTTTGGCGAGCGTTCAAGCGTCAGCACAGAACGCAGTTACCATTTATAAGGACGGCATGGCGGCCATTGCCGCGGCCAAAAATATAAACAAGCCGCCAAAGAAATCGGGTACGTAGTGACCCCCGTGTCGTCAAAATGAGACCTGAGCCATCGCCCTAACCGAACACTCCGCATAGGCGCCGCCGGCAAGAGACCTAGTCGTTGGCGGTAGTAAACGAAAGACTCAAGTCTCCACGCGCAGGTGCCGCGGCCGGGTGCCGCGGTTGATAAAAGATCGCGTGAACCTTTCGATCGGCGCGCGTGAGTCGTCGGTCATCAGCAGCTTGGCGCGAGACACAAATTTCGATACTTATCCAACAACTCAAGCCACTCGCGTTTCATTGCATGGCAAAAACCCGACCAGATTTGCCGATGATGGCGCACAGCTCCAAGGTTGAATCGCTTCGCTCCATGGGCGCCGAGGCTACGACCCCCCTGCTCGCGAAAATCGACCTGCACGGCTATCGCCCGGCCGACTTTGTCGGGGCGCCGATGGCCAAAATCATCGAACAGGCGTGGGAGATGGGGGCGGCGCGGCTCCGTTTCATTCATGGCCACGGCCGGGCCCGCGGCAAGTCCCCTGGATTCTATAACACCCACACCGGTTATTTGGGTTTGCGGATCAGACGCGCACTGCGCCACAATCGGGAGCTGCGCCGCTGGATAAAATATACCACGCTTGACTGCGGCGACTGGGGCAAGACGACAGTCGGATTGAAAGCCAATCCCAATCCGACACGAAGTGAACTAGACATCTCTGTGCTGCCCCCGCCAACCTATCAGCGATGAATAACCCTTAGCTGCCTCATGGCCGATGCGCGAGAAAATCCGACGTTATGTCTTTCAGCTTCGCCGTGCCGGTGAGTTGCATGGCGCGCACAAGCTCCACACGCAGGTGCTCGAGCACATCGCGGACACCGTCGGACCCTTGCATCGTGAGACCCCAGAGCACGGGGCGGCCTATCATCACGGCGCGCGCGCCGAGCGCGAGAGCTTTGAAAATGTCGGTGCCGCGTCTGATGCCGCCATCAACATAAACTTCGGCCTTGCCGGAAATGGCGGACGCAACCTCGCCGATCACAGCGGCGGTCGTCACTGTCGTGTCAAGATGACGCCCGCCGTGATTGGAGACCATAATGGCGCGCGCACCGCATTCGACGCAGCGCGCGGCATCGTCGCCGCGCAGGACACCTTTGACAATCACCGCGATGGGCGAGCGCTTCACAAGCCATTCCAGTTCGCGCCAGGTGGCGGGATACAGAACCTTCCCGGCGAAATCGGGATGATAGAAAGTTCGGGCCATCGGCGAACCGGGCATATTGATGTTGAGAATATCCGGTGACGGTTCATGTTGCTCGCGCGCCGCGCGCGGGCTCCAACCGCCGACCGGCGCGTCCACGGTGAGCACCAGCGCCGTGAATCCGGCAGCCGCCACGCGGTCTATCACGGCCTCGACTTCCGAGCGGTTCGGCCAGTAATAAAGTTGAAACCACTGCGGCGCTGCGCGCCGCTCGGCCGCCACATCCTCGATCGTGACATTGGAGTTATTGGCCAACACATAGGCGGCGTCCGCTGCGGCGGCGCCGCGCGCGGTCGCGCGTTCGCCCTCCGCATGGAACAATTTGTGACGCCCGGTCGGCGCGACGAGGATTGGGGTCGCTACCGCATGGCCCAGAAGGGTAACCCCGGTATCGACATTTGAGACATCGTTCAGCACCCGCGGCCGCAGCCGCATGTTGCGCCAAGCCGTTATATTTTCGACCGCGCTGATCTCATCGTCAGCGCCAGCGGCGCAGAATGCAAACGAAGCCGCGGGCATTTTGGCTCGCGCAAGCTCTTCTAGAGCATCGAAATCGACACTGTCCACTTTGTACCCCCCCTTCGACCGATTTGTTTTATGCGCGACGGCGTGGCACGCAAGACGTCATGTCGCTCTCGCGACGTTCGTGCGAGTCCAAGGCTCTTTTACCCGATCTTTGACCACCTGTAGCGGCTCCGGGTGGCGCATATCTTCAAATCAATCGATCGCACGCTGCGCGCCGAAGCTCCTTGGCAGGTCTGCAAGACCGCGATTACAAAGAAAAAGCCCCGCCGGCCAAAGCCAAGCGGGGCTAAACAAGCGCTACCGAGCGGCGCATCACGCGCCGCGTTGACGTTCGTCGGCCAGCGCTAAATATCGCGGCGGCGCTCGGCTTGGATCGCCTCGTCATGATACCAGCCGCTCCCGGACGCAAGCTTTGCGCCGCGCGGCAACTGAAGATTTGCGGCTAGCACGGCGCCTTCGGGTTGGCCGGCCAAGGCAAAACGTCCCCGCGCCGGAAACGCGTAGATCTTCGCGGACCCAGAATAATTGTCCGATCCTGAAACATTGGTCGTCATAGCTCAGTTCCTTCGATGGGCGCATAAGTGAATGCGCGCGTCAGCCAGTCAGTTTCCTGATTCTCTCTTAATATAACCCGTTGCTGTTACTTTGTTCGTATTGCCTCAGATCAAATCATCGTATGACTATATTATGTGCAGACTGGCCTCTGCTCATTCGTCTTGCAGAGATGCAATGGCAAATTGCTGCGGTGCCGTCGCACCGAATGCCTAAACCGCTATTGCGGGCCGTTTGGCACATTAAATGCTTGAAAAAGCGTGCAGTCGGCGTCCTGGCGCGGGGCGGCGGCTGCATATGTGTTGGCAACACCCTCAAATATTGCGCATCAGCTTACGGGAGATGTCATGACAAAATATAAGCTCGAATACATATGGCTCGATGGCTACAAGCCGGTGCCGAACCTGCGTGGCAAGACACAGCTCAAGGACTTCGACGCATTTCCGACTCTGGAACAGCTTCCGCTGTGGGGTTTCGACGGCAGTTCGACCATGCAGGCCGAGGGCAGCAATTCCGATTGCGTTCTGAAGCCGGTCGCCGTCTATCCGGACGCCACGCGCACCAACGGCGTTCTGGTCATGTGCGAAGTCATGTTGCCGGACGGCAAAACTGCGCATCCCTCGAACAAGCGCGCCACCATTCTCGACGATCCCGGCGCTTGGTTCGGTTTCGAACAAGAATACTTCTTCTATAAGGACGGTCGCCCGCTGGGCTTCCCCGCGAGCGGCTATCCGGCACCGCAGGGCCCCTACTACACCGGCGTCGGTTACAAGAACGTCGGCGACATCGCTCGCAAGATGGTCGATGAGCATCTCGACCTTTGCCTCGCCGCCGGCATCAATCACGAAGGCATCAATGCCGAAGTGGCTAAGGGCCAGTGGGAATTCCAGATTTTCGGCAAGGGCTCCAAGAAGGCCGCCGACGAAATGTGGATGGCTCGTTATCTGATGCTGCGCCTGACCGAAAAATACGGCGTCGACATCGAATTCCACTGCAAGCCGCTCGGCGACACCGACTGGAACGGCTCCGGCATGCACGCCAACTTCTCGACGACATATTTGCGCGAAGTCGGCGGCAAAGAGTACTTCGAAGCGCTGATGAAGGCGTTCGAGACCAACCGCGCGGATCACATCGCGGTCTATGGCCCGGACAACCATATGCGGTTGACCGGCAAGCATGAGACCGCGTCGATCAACGAGTTCACCTACGGTGTTGCGGACCGCGGCGCGTCCATCCGTGTGCCGCACAGCTTCGTCAACAACGGCTACAAGGGCTATCTGGAAGACCGCCGGCCGAATTCGCAAGGCGACCCGTACCAGATCGCTTCGCAGATCCTCAAGACGATCGCTTCCGTCCCGACGGAAGGCAAGGTCAGCGCCGCGGCTTAAGCGCCGTCAAACGATCGTCGTCCTAAACCTAAAAGGCGTGAGGGTTCGAAAGGACCCTCACGCTTTTCGTTTCTCGGGGCGCTTATCACCTACGCATTGCTGATTTCGGTCATGACGTCGGCCGGCAAGTACAAATAAAAAAGAGCCCCGCCGGCCAAAGCCGTCCGACCTTTGCCTTTGTTTGCGCGTCGACCTGCCTCACTGAAAATGCGAGAGAACTGATGCCACCGTCCACTTGACGGCCGCCTCGGCGATCCAGCCAAGAATCACAACCCCGGTCAATCGATCGAACGGACCAATCTCCGTCGGTTCTGGATTTTGTGAGAAACGGAACGTGCCCGACACAGATGTGCTATCAAACGATACCGCGCCGCCGACTTGACCGACCGAGAGCGAAAAAGCGCGTGCCGCGGCGGCGAAAATCGTCCGGACGACACGAAACTTCTGGCCATTCTTTCATCGGCCCAAGTTCGCCGTCGACTTGCGATTAAGACGCGGGGAACACCTTGGACAAATTGCAGATTGTCCTCATCGCCCGCTTCATAAAAATAGGTGAAGTCTTGCAGATAATCGGCGGCGACAGGTGCAACCGGGGGGATCAGGCGCGCTGCAAACCCTTCAGCAACGTGAACTCACGGTATGGATTCACGTTACAGAAGCCGGCGACACGTTCCCGCAAGCTCTCGACGTGCCTCGCATCGACCTCGACCCGAACGGAAATAGCCCGATCACCGGACACAATCGTGGCGCTTGGAACAGCCTCGATCAGGGTGCCAATGTCGTAATGGCCATGGCCGCTCACCATGTCCTGCATTTTTTCCCGGGTCAGGCTGACTGTCAGCTGCACGTGCTTCATTTCCGGTCCAGCGTTCATTGCAACTGCTACCACAATTTCCCTAAAGTTACACTATCAAAGGCCAAGGTTTGGGAGGCCGAATCCTTCATATCGTCGTCCCAACCCCAACGATCGACATACCGATCTAAACGCCTGTCGGACGTATTGGGTCCGAGCAATGGCGCGTGGCAGGACACGATAATGTGCATCAGTCGCCAATGCAACTGCCAGCACCCCCGCGACCATCGGGGACGCGAACGAAGTACCTGATAAGTCAAATAAATTTCCTTCGCTGCACTGCACCAAAATTCCCACCCCGGGGGCAATGGCGTCGATACCCTCACCATAGGTTCCATCGGCCCAAGCGTAGACCGTTCCCAGCCCGGAAGCTGAGCCGATCTTCTTCTTTTTCATCCTATATTGATGGACGACGGTCTCCGGCGGCCCCCACTTGTCGTATCCCAAAGCGCTTACACCTATGCATTCGTCCAAACGGGCGGGAAAATAGGTTTCGTCTTTCGAATCATTGCCGGCGGCGGCGACGATGGTGACGCCAAGTCCACCGGCTACCGCAATCGCATCCAGCACCGCCTCATCAGGATCCGGTTCCCCCCAACTCAGATTTATAATGTCTACGTTTTCCATGGCGAGCCGAACGACGGCTGCTGCCGCGCGGTTGGGGTCAATGTTCCCCGTTTCGCTCGATGCATCGGCAAAGATCAATTGTGCGCCCGGCGCCACCGAAAGGTGGGTTGCCGCATTCGCCGCGCGGTCTGCAATAATCCGGCAAACGCTCTCGCCGTGGTTCCATCCAATGCTGGACGTCTGGCCGCCATGGCCGTCGTCCAGCGGCCAAAGCAGTTCGATGTGTTTGAGTTCCTCGCACATCGTGAAACCAGCGTCGACAATACCGATGCGTATATTAGCCCCTCGACTAAGGTCGCTTGAATTGATCCCCATACATTGGAGCCACCAGGCGGGACGGTCCAAATCGGAAAGATCTTGTAAAGTCAGTTCGGCAAAGTCGTCGATCTCCTCAGTGTAGAGCCCCCAAAAGCCCGGCTGCGTTGGCAGGACCAGGAGAAAAATTGGACGGGCGAGATCCGGCAACTCGAAACACACCGCGCCGGATGCGGCTGCTTTCTCCTCGATTTCTTCGTTGGCACCTCGAGCTAGATCTTCGTAGCGCAGGACGACCCGTGCGCGGACCGGCCTTCCGTCACAGCTTTTAACCTCGAGGTCGAGCTCTCCCATGGACTCCCCCACGACCGACAAGTCATGTCCCAGCTCCGAAATATCATTTATGGCAGCGCGGTTGTCTACTAAAAGTTGCATAATGGCGATGCCCAACGATTTAACCTATGACTGCCATGCCGAGGTGTCATTCACTGCGATCCTTGCAACGCGTCTCTTTGGGCCTGACAATCCGATTTCTGCGCGGCGCCAATGGATCGCCGGGTCGCGGCGCTCCGCGCCGGCCCGATGATAACGACTTCGGCTTTTTAATTATCGTTGAGAACGCTCGCCCCGCCGCGATATTCGAGACTATCGCCATCGCCGGCGGGAAATAATGCTCCAGCACATCGTCGGCATAGACGCCGGTCTCGTAGCGGCGCGCGGCGGCCATTCGATCTGGGAGTAGTCCTGCCGGGCACGGATCTGCATGACGTTGCCGACATTCGACACATCCGCGTGCATCCCAACATGCCGGCGAGAACGATCCGCCTCACCGCGCGCAGCCGTTTTAGCCCTTCCTGGAACAAGGCTCGCCGAATAACCGAACCGCCCGAGTTATCGCGGCGGCGCGCGGCGCGACATCATCTATCGGCGGCGCACTATGCGCGCCGACCGCCAGCGTCGACCTGCGCCTTGGGCCGCCATTGGGCCTCATGTCAATGTATCCCGACGCGTCGCAGCCGACGCTATTGCCAGTGAAGTCCGGATCGTTTCGCGTTCACCTGCGTGATTGCACGGCAACCCGTTTTCAAATGCGTAGAGACGAAGCCGCCGAGGAAACTGTGGCGATTGCGCCACACACAATTACAATTCCATCTAGTGCGCTTTTTCTACTTGCTCGCGCTAGTAGCACGAGGTTTGATCAGGGGCCGGGGTTGTGGGGGCTGCGATCTAAACTGATGCAGCGTTGCGTGGACGGGGGCGCATTATGTCCGCGAGCAAGATTTCTTTGCTCTTCGTCGTGTTACTTGTACTGAACGGATGCGGCTTATACGTCCCCGAAATGGAACAGCCATGGGAGGACGCGTCGCACGAGAAGGCATTTGAAAACATCATCGTCAATAACGTCAAATGCGAGCTGCGAAACGCGGTGTTCGAGATCTATAAAACTTTCAAGGACGATCCTGCTTATCCCGGCAACGACATTTCGTGGCTCATGCAGCAGGGCGCGACGGTCACACTAAAACTCGCCGTGGACGAAAAGAGCGCGCTCAATCCCGGCGCTACGTTGACGCAGCCTTTTCAGAATGCCGTGGACGTGTTTCCTCGCAATGGCAACGTCACTGTGTCGCGCTCCTTGTCGCTCGGCATCGGCACGTCCAACTCCGCCGATGCCACGCGCACCGAGATCGTCGCCTTTACCTATTCGTTTTCGGACCTCATGAACGAGAAGGGCGTCCAACGGTTCCTGGGAAAACCCTGCGACAACGAGGATGGCGTTTTCATTCAGAGCGATTTGAAGATCGCGCAATTTCTGGTCAACAAGGTCTTCCTTGCCAAGGTACCTGGATCGGTGGTCATCGAGGATATCCAGAACGGAAAACCGAAGACAGTCGCCGACCCGTTCACGACGTTCAGTTACCAGATGACATTCGTCGCCGCCTATGGCGGCACCGCCACGCCGACCTGGAAATTTAGTCAGCTTTCCGCCAACCCAACCTCGCCGTTCTTCAGTACGTCGCAGCAACGCACGCAGGACTTGACGATCACGGTCGGCAAAACCGCGCCGGCGACCAAGACTGCGCCGGCAACGCCGTCTCAGCAGCAGCTTAATCTGCAGCAAGCCACTCTGATCGGCCAGGCCGTAGCGACCGCGATCCAAAGTCAACAGCACTAGGGGCAGACGTCAGGGAGACGAAACGATGTCGAATGCGCATGTGACAAAACTCGCAAAAACCGATCCGAAGTTCAAGAAGCTGGTGACCAAATACGGAATGCCGCAGGCCGGCCCGAAGGATTGCACGGAACTGAACGAAAATGACGTTTGCATGATGACAGCGTGCAACAACGGCAAGAGGATCGTCATGCGATGTGACGGTAGCGGCGGCTGCACGCGATACTCCGAAGAGCCGTGCACCGATACGGTGGCAATGGTCGCCAAGCGGCCGGCGCGGAAGAAGCCCGCGAAGCCGAAACGCCATAAATAGACACCGCGGATCCTCGCGCTGCCGTGGGTTCGAACGCGCGTGCGGCGGCCCCTGAAATGGTCGAAGCAAAATGCCACAGAAACAATTCCGTCTCGGCAAGAAACCGGCCGTATTTGACAGCCGAACTTTGCGTTTCGGCGCCTATTTGGGCGCAAAACTGCCGCCGCCGCCGGCGAGCATCGACTGGGGCAAGAACGTCCCGTCTTGGCCGATGTACTTGAACAACAAATTCGGGGACTGTGCCTGCGCCGCCGCCGGCCATATGATTCAGAATTGGACCGCGTCCGCCCATAAATTGAGGTCTCCGACGGATGCTCAAATTCTGAGGTTCTACGAGCATTTCACCACGCCCGGACCCGAGAACGGCTGCAATCTGCTAAGCGTTCTCAAATATTGGCGCTCGACCGGCCTCGGTGACGACAAGATCACTGCCTTTGCCCAGCTCGAGCCACGCAACGTCACAGAGGTGAAGGACGCTGTTTCACTGTTTGGCGGTTGCTACATCGGCGTGGAATTGCCGAAGTTCGCAACTTCCACGTCCGACCTTTCCGCCGTGCCTTGGGTGGTGCCGGCCCAAGGACCGGTCGGTGATGCGGCGCCCGACCCCAATGGCGGACATTGCATACCGGCCGTGGCCTACGACAGCCGCAATCTTTACGTGGTCACTTGGGGCGCCATCAAGTCGATGAGCTGGCAGTTCTATTGCGACTATGCCGACGAAGCCTACGCGATCATGAGCAGCGATTTTCTGTCCAAGAATAAGGCACCTAACGGATTCGATTTTGCACAGCTCGAGCGAGATTTGGCCGATATCGGCAAGGTGCCCGCGCTGAGAGCTGCAATGTCTGGGAAGCGGTAGTACGTCGTCATAACGAGAACTGGGCCGCTGAAAGCGCGCCGGCTGGCGGTGGCGCGATTCATCACTTTGCTAGCCCATTGCGGCGGTACCAAAAAGGCGAAGCAGATAATCGATTTGATGTGCAAACCTTGCACGCTATTGGTCCGTTTTGAGATCCTCCACCCTGACCCCACCTCCAGCTTGCAGACTGCTTCGCGCCTGTTCAATGCGACGAAGAAATCGTGGGTCATTTTCAAGCCGATACTCGGACCAGTCTTCCCCCGACTCGAAACCGATCAGCAGGCCGCCGGCTTGCCGTGGCGCGTGATGACGATCTCCTGGGTCTCCGCCTCGCGGAGAAACCGGGATAGATCGTCCCTGATCTCCGATAGCGGGACTTCCTTCATCCCGGCTTTGCGAATTGTGCGAGCTAAGACTTGGCCTCCGATTTGGCCACGATCGCCAAAACTTGGACGGTCGTGCCGGCGACAACTAAAATCGAAACCCTGGATCCACGTTCGCCCCGCGCATCGCCAGATTTCCTCCCCCTTGACCTTGTCGAAATGTCGCATATGTAGTGACCCAATGGCTGTAAAGTCACCGTTTTGGATGCTAGAAGTTTTGCACCGAATCCGTGACAATGGGGCACCGGCACGTCCCCTGCGCGGCGCAGGCACTGGCCCGGAGGCGGCAACGGAGACGAGATATGGCGCGAAAAATCAAACCGACGAAGACAGGGCTGTTTTACGCCAGAGAGAAGCGCGGCATGTCGCGCACCAAGCTGGTCAAGCTGTCGGGCATTTCCAAGCAGCAGCTGTCGCGGCTGGAGAACGGCCAGATCAGGATGCGGCTCGACCATCTCAAGCCGTTTGCCAAATATCTCGGCTATACGCCCGAACAGATGCTGCTGTGGGGCCGCTACCCGGGCACCGAGGGCCCTCATGTCGATTCGGCCGACATCCTGCGCTTCGACACCGAACAGGAGCCGGTCGGTCCGCCGCCCGAGCAGGTGCCTGAGCTCGACATCCGCGCCGGCATGGGCGGCGGCGGCGTGCCGGCGCGCGAAGTGCGCCGGGACGGCGAGCACGCCGACCCGGTGAAGGTGGAGGGGTGGATTTTTCCGCCGAGCTTTGTGCGCGACCAATTGCACACCGCGGTATCCCAGCTCTTGGTGATCGAGACCTTCGGCGACAGCATGACGCCGACCATCATGTCGGGCGACCGCGTGGTCGTCGACACCGGGCACTCGACGCCGACGCCCGACGGGCTTTATGCCATCCGCGACACCTTCGAAGCGATCGTGGTCAAGCGGCTGCAGGTGCTGCGCTCGGGCAAGAATACCCGCGTCAAGATCATTTCCGACAATCCCAATCACCCGGCCGAGGAAGTGTCGATGGCCGATCTGGAAATCGTCGGTAAGGTGCTCTGCGGCATCAAGCTGTTCTGAACGCGGCGGTTTTCCACTCCCCTGCGCTCTGGTCCATGATGCTCGGCTTCTCTTCAACGGAGCCGAGCCACTCCACACATACCGCTGTTCGCCCGGTCGCGCCTGACGATTCTCTTTCCGGTGTCGGTAGCCTCAATCGTCGCCGCCTTGCGCACTTCGTCGGCGGCCACTGGGAGCGGATGGGTTTCGAGCCACAGTGTGCGGGCGGTGTCCGTCGGTTCAATCCCGCTCTTCTGCCACCAAACGGCTTCATCGCCGTGGCGATGAACCTCGCGATGATGGCCTCGACACAATGGCACGGTGAACTCATCACTGACCTTTCGGCCGAGCGCCCGGCTTTGTGCAAATCGTAGGTGGTGAGCATCCGAAGGCTGTCGGCCGCAAACCAGGCAGGCTTGCTTGGCGACGTATTTTACGTGGTCACTATCACGAATCCGGCGTGGCTCCGGCAGCGTCAACGCGCTTTTGTCGATCGAGCCGTTGTCCCTTTTTGATCGCGTCTGCTTTTTCCGCCTTCCCGCTTTCAGTTCTCGCGGGTCGATCTCCGTTTTGACCGGCGTCAGGGGGCCCCCGGCTGCATCCGTCACAAGGTTTGCTAGTCTCGTTTGAAAGCCCGCCTCGACGCATTGGGCGTCGGCGGCCGTCATTCTGTTCTTCTCTGGGAGGCAGCGTTTCGCCCAGAGCGCGGCGTCATCACCGCTGCCAAGATCGTTAAGTTCGCCCAGCAGCCGGTCACGTAATTGCGCCGAGGCTTCGGAACCAAACGGCGCCAGAGTTGGATGAGCGGCTCGCTGGCCGTGATTGTGGTGGTCGCCATTCAGCCGCCCATTTCCCGTTCCCCTCGCCTGCTCTGGCACCGATACCTGAGTGGTTGCCGGCGTCGCAAGATCCGGCGCGTCAAGATCATCCTCGCCCGCAATCCCGACCAGCGTGAACAGGGCGTAGCGCCGGGCGTAGGTGAGCGCCGCCCCCATCCGACGTGGTGTCGCAGTCTCAGAGATGGCGCAGACTGGCCAGTCCGAGGCGATCCATTCGCCCGACGCGTGCGCGAGAACCGTCGTAAGATTAACGGTGCCGGCCGTTTGGTCGATGGCAGTCGTCTGGACCGTTGCGATCTCATGCTGCCCAAGGGTTTTTCGCACAATGTCGAGACCGCTGGACAGCGAGGCATAACGGAATGTCCGCTCGGTGGCGTCGCCCAGTCCGGGCTTGATGGTCCCGACTAACGATTTCTCCGGATTCTCAAGATCGATTTGCGCCTTGGCCAGAGCCGCTGCCAATGCGGCGATGGATTCACTGGACCGCTGCATGGCTGCCCTCCACCTGACCGAGAAGATCAAAACTGACGGCGCCAGATTTTGAGCGCTTCGCGCGGATGCCGTGGCCGGTCGCCTCCTTTGCGTCCTCTGGCATAAGGCTCTTCAGTTCGACCTTGGCCTGTTCATGCTCGAGGTAAGCTGAGCGCGTCCGGGTAAAGACGCCGGCGAACTCCGCCCAAGCGTTGGAACTGCTCATGTCGACAACCCGCACTGCCTCGATCCGCGGCTTTGGCGGCTCGGCACCGAACAATGTGGGTTGCTCGCCATTCTCGACGCAGCGCCAGAATTTCCGCTCAGCCGTGACGATCAGGTGCTGATAGAGCGGATCTGCATGGGCCACGATCTCGACCCACTTGCCTCCCCCGGTGATGATCGACAACGCCGCTGTGCGGGCTGCGACCACCCACATATTGTGCTGCAGCTGCGGCATATGTTTCTCGGCCGCTGCTTCTTCAGAAAACGACCACGGCAGCATGAACTTGGCTTCGAACACCGCGTCGCTGCCCTCGACACGGCCGTCAAGAGTAGCCGCCATCCAGCGCAGCGCCGGGTGCCTCGCCCGCCTTTGGATATCGATAATGACCTGACCGGTATTAGCCTCATACCAGCGCCGATTAAGGTCCTCGGTGGCGAGGCCTAGCTGGACGATGAGGTTGCCGGAGAGGTCCTGGGGCTCCGCCTCACCGCGCTTCTCCCGCCACAGCCGCACCAGGGCGGCCTCGTCCTCGCCCATGATGATGCGGGCGTCCGAGCCGCCGATAAATTGGCGGCGATCGGCAGGTTTGAACCGCCGGCTCATGCGACCCTCCGTGCAGCGCACTCGATCGCGTGTTGGGAGGTGCCGCGCACTTCAGAAGCAAGATCGGAAAGGAGAGCCTCGATTTGGCGGACATCAAGGCCGCCGGGGACGTTCTGCGCGGTGTCGTCGAGGATTGTCGCCAGATAAGCCAACAGCGCGGTGAACAACCCCTCCAGGTGGTCGGCACGGTCCTGGAGATCCGCAGCATCGACATAGATCGGTATCGGTCGGGGAGTATTCCTCGCCAGGGCAGCGACGAATTCCGCATGGGCCGCGCTAACGAGGCTCAGGGGTGGGCGGGCGCTGGCATCTGTGGCCAGCGCACGAATTGCGTTAAATAGATAATCAGCCTGGGCCATGGTTCCTCCGTGGCTTGGGTTAGGGCCGGTGGGAAGTTGGCACTTCACACCGGTCCGCATAATTTAGGTATAACCGAAAATGGCTAAAAGGTCAAGCGGAAAGGCAATGCCGAAAAAGCGCGGTCGGCCAGCTACTGGGCGGGATCCGCTGACGGCACTAAGGCTGCCACCCGCTATGCGCGCTAATATCGAAAACTGGGCCAAGCAGCAAAGCGACAACCCCTCACGTTCGGAGGCAATTCGCCGCTTGATCGAGCTTGCACTGGCAGTCAAAGCTAAGAGATAAAATTCCGACGCAATAAGGTGTCGGCTGGCGGCACGGGGATGGAAATATGCGAGTTCGCTTCAATTCGATATTGCCTGCAGCGACAATTGGCATCGCTTCAGTTTTGGCGCCTGCCGCTTTCGCAGGAGACCTGCCTCCGACTCAACCTTCATTGGCCGTTTGGTCCACACCCGGCGATGGTCGTTTGGTGATGATAGCAAGAAATTCGACCGACTTCGTAACTCCTATTCCTGTACGCGTCCGTATTTGCGTCACCAACTTTACGGGTGCGAATAACGCAGTGAATCTCTTCGTTTGGACTACACCGAATTTATGGGATCCCACTCAAATTTCCCAGACGCCGATTCTTGTGACGCGTCAGTTGCAGCTGGGAGATTGCACGGAAATTGATCGGCCGGCAGCATTGGTCGTGCAAGATAGTACAACCTCCGGCGTTTCCAGCGGCTATTATGAATTGCTTGAGCCACCCGCCGATTTGCCAGCGCCGCCCACGAGGTCAGGCCGTTCAGGCCCGCATCCCATCAAGCGTGCCTATGGCATTCGCATTGGTGATGCCCTTTCGGAAGGCGTCAGCGCAGAATGCACGTTGCTAGGAAAGGACGCAGCAGGCAATCCAATTTCAAATGATTTCTCGTTACGGTGCGATCTTAAGCTTCCTGCGGACACCGCCAGGCAGGGGGTCCGCATTTGCTTTGGACCCACCGATCTATTCCTCAAAAGCAATACGTATCAGGCGTACGCGCCTAGTCTAATGGAAATGATCACAAACCCAACGTATGCGCCCCCGACGAATATGCCCTCCCCATATGATTACAATTGGAGCCCTGTTACTCCAAATGGCTGCCGTGACGTGATCGGAGCATCGACGCAAAATGTGATAAGCGGTATCAGCTTTATGATCGGCCCGAATGATCCCAACGGAAACCCACCGTGGGTTCCCAATAATGTTTCAAGCGTCATACCGACGATCTATCCAATTAGTTGGTCAATCCCTAAAGATTAGGAAATCGCGGCTAAAGCGATCGCGAAAACCAATACGATGTGGTCGATCGACTGAGACGGAAAATGTAGACGGGCACCGCTGTGGATTAGCTGGCTGCACGCGAAGATATTACGCGCTCGGAAGCAATTCGCCGCCTGATCGAGTTTGCACTGGCAGTCAAAGCTAAAAAATAAAACACCGACGCAAATTGCGTGTCGCTCGGCGCCCAGACCGCATGGCCAGGCCCCCTATTTGCAAAACGAAGCCAATTCCGAGTGGCTTTTCCGATAGGCCCCACTGTGTGGTCCGGTGGTCCCTGCAAACCATCGCCGAGGTAAATCCTCTGATCCGACTTGCATTTTCATAAACCGCCAATAAATATGGTTTTATTGTTTTACGGCTCTCGTCAAAATGAGGCTTGTGATGAAGACCACCGTCGAGCTGTCGGACGACCTCTACCGCCGGGCAAAGTCGGAGGCTGCACTGCGTGGCCGCAGGCTCAAGGATCTGGTCGAGGAGGGCTTACGGCTCGTCCTCGAAACGCAGCGCGCAAAGCCGAAGCGTAATAGCCTCGCCGCGCTGATGAAGAACGCGCGTGGGATCATGAATTCGGGCGTGGCCGACCTTGCATCCGATCCCGAACACTTAAGAGGGTTTGGTGCAGATGCAGACGGCCATCGTTGACACTGGGCCATTGGTCGCGTTCTTCGACCGGGCAGAGCGCCATCATCGGTGGGTCGTCGCGCAGGTTGAAAAACTGGCCCCACCGCTGCTTGTATGCGAACCAGTGTTAGCCGAGGCAATGTATCTCCTCGCCCGTTTTCCTGATGCGCAGGATGCCTTATTCGGACTGCTCGAAAATGGCGCACTCAAGATCGCATTCCGCATCGAGGAGCACGTGACTGCGCTGCGCAAACTGCATCAGAAATATCGGGACAGACCGATGTCTCTGGCCGATGCTTGCATCGTTCGCATGGCCGAGATCTTCGAACGGCACGCCGTACTAACGCTCGACTCTGATTTCACAGTCTATCGCAAACATAGCCATGATCCCCTCGCGCTCATTCACCCGAAGCATGGGTAGCCGTAAAAACGTCGAGAAGCATGGCGTCAGTCAGACAGAAGCTGAGCAGATCTTTTTCAACGACCCACTGCTAATCGTCGAGGATGTTAGGGCTGACGCCATACGCCCTGGCTCTGGCTCTTGAATGGAGATCGCTGATCCCGCGGGGGCGCCGTCGATCCGCGCGCTCACCCTGCGCCTTAATCGCGCCCCGCGAGGGCGCGCGCTGCAAATTAAGGGATTTGTTAATTTCTCAGGTTCGAAATCGTGTGCACTCTACCGATGGGTGAGCAAATGTTCGAGGTCAGGGAATACACAGACCCGTATATTTTCGTGACGTGCCGTAGAACCGGCGAGACTTACAGGTTCCGGGTAGAAAATGACGGAACCGTGCGGGACAACGGGGCACGCTTCGACGAAAGGAATGCTCGTCGAACGGCGATCACGTATTTGGCTCAAAGAGCTCGAGCCGCATAAGGTGCTGCGCAACGCGTCGCCTAGTGGCGTTCGTTCTCTTCGCGGCTTCAGCCGGGAGTGACGACGCGGATGTGAAGCTCGCGCAATTGCTTCGGCGTCGCTTCGGCCGGCGCGCCCATCATCAGGTCTTCGGCGCGCTGGTTCATCGGGAACAGCACGACTTCGCGCAGATTTTCCTCGCCGCATAACAGCATCACGATGCGGTCGATGCCGGGTGCGATGCCGCCATGCGGCGGCGCGCCCAGCGACAGCGCATGCAACATGCCGCCGAATTTCTGTTCCAGCACGCTTTCCTCGTAGCCGGCGATGGCGAAGGCCTTTTTCATGACGTCGGGGCGATGATTGCGGATGGCGCCCGACGACAGCTCGACGCCGTTGCAGACAATGTCGTATTGGAACGCCTTGATGCCGAGGATTTTGTCCTGGTCCGCCGCGTTGAGCGCCAAAAATTCATCCACCGGCAGGTTCGGCATCGAGAACGGATTGTGGGAGAAGTCGATCTTCTTCTCCTCCTCGTTCCATTCGTACATCGGAAAATCGACGATCCAGCACAGTTCGAAGCGATCCTTGGCGACGAGCCCGAGCTCTTCGCCGACTTTGGTGCGCGCAGGTCCGGCAAATTTGACGAACGTCGATGGCTCTCCGGCGACAAAGAACACCGCATCGCCGTCCTTCAAGCCGAGCTGCGCACGCAAGGTTTGAGTCTTTTCCGCGCCGAGATTGTTGGCGACCGGACCGCGGCCGACAATCGCATCGTTGTCGAGCGCAAAGAAAATATAGCCCAGGCCCGGCTGGCCTTCGCCCTGCGCCCAGGAGTTCATGCGATCGCAGAAGGCGCGCGAGCCGCCGCCGGGCGCCGGGATCGCCCATACGGCTGCCTTCGGACTTCCTTCGAGAATGCGCGCGAAAACCTTGAAGCCGGAGCCGCGGAAAATTTCCGAGACGTCTTGCATGACGATCGGATTGCGCAAATCCGGCTTGTCGGTGCCGTATTTGGCGAGCGCCTCGGCATAGGGAATGAGGGGAAATTTTTGCGTCACCGGCTTGCCGCCGGAAAACTCCTCGAACACGCCGCGCATCACCGGCTCGACGGCCGCGAAAACATCCTCTTGGGTGACGAAGCTCATTTCCAGATCGAGCTGATAGAACTCGCCCGGCGAACGGTCGGCGCGCGCGTCCTCGTCGCGAAAGCACGGCGCGATCTGGAAATAACGGTCGAAGCCCGACACCATGATCAATTGCTTGAACTGTTGCGGCGCCTGCGGCAGCGCATAGAACTTGCCGGGATGAATGCGCGACGGCACCAGATAATCGCGCGCGCCCTCCGGCGACGAGGCGGTGAGGATCGGCGTCTGGAATTCGAAGAAGCCCTGCGCCTTCATGCGCGTCCTGATCGAATCGATGATCTGGCCGCGCTTCATGATGTTGTTGTGCAGATGCTCGCGGCGCAGATCGAGGAAGCGGTATTTGAGCCGCGTCTCCTCGGGATATTCCTGGTCGCCGAATACCGGCATCGGCAGTTCGCCGGCCGGCCCCAGCACCTCGATCTCGCGGATATAGACCTCGACCGCACCGGTCGGCAGATCGGGATTTTCGGTCCCATCAGGCCGGCGGCGAACCTTGCCGTCGATGCGCACCACCCATTCCGAGCGCAGCGTTTCGGCAAGCTTAAAGGCCGCGCTGTCGGGGTCGGCCACCACTTGCGTCAAGCCGTAATGGTCGCGCAGATCGATGAACAGCAAGCCGCCGTGGTCGCGAATACGATGGCACCAGCCGGACAGCCGGACCTCGGTGTCAATGTCGCTCTCGCGGAGCGCGCCGCAGGTGTGGGTGCGATAGCGGTGCATGTTCGAATCGGCCCAAGGGAACCAGGGGTGAAAAGTTGGCGGACAAGCACATGGCGTCCGCCGCCTTGTCAAGAGTCCTTGCGCCCGCGACACGCCGCAGCCAAATCGCGCCTCGACAGGTCACCGCCGATCTGCACAAGTCCAGCGCTGCGGGGTACGAGCATGCAGCGGAAAAAGCCGGCTAAAGCCGCGGCAAAGGCTTTGACCATGACGGCCGCCGAGGCCGTGGTCGCGACGCTGATCGCCCACGGGCTCGATACGATTTATGCCTTGCCCGGGGTGCAGAACGACCATTTGTTCGAGGCACTGTTCCGCTTTTCCGACCGCTTGCGCACGATCCACACCCGGCACGAGCAGGGCGCCGCCTATATGGCGCTCGGCGCTGCGTTGGCGACCGGCAAGACGCAGGCCTATGCGGTGGTTCCGGGCCCCGGCCTGCTCAATTCCTCAGCCGCCCTTCTCACTGCCTATTCCATGAACGCCCCGGTGCTGGCGCTGGTCGGGCAAATTCCCGACGCCGACATCGGCAAAGGGCTCGGCCACCTGCACGAGATCCGCGACCAGTCCGGCATCATCAATCGGCTGGTCGACCATACGGCGCTGATCCGCAAGCCTGAGGAAGCTTCGCGGGCGACGGCGCTGGCGCTGCGCGCGATGCGCTCGGGCCGGCCCGGACCGGCCGCGCTCGAATGCGCCATCGACGTCTGGGGCAAGTCCGCTCCGGTGACGCCGCAAGCGCCGCTGCCGTTTGCTGTCTCCAAAATCGATAGCGATGCGATCCGCAGGGCGGCGAAGCGCCTTGGTGCCGCGAAACGCCCGCTGATCGTTTGCGGCGGCGGCGCCCAGGATGCTTCGGCCGAGGTCACGGCGCTCTCCGCCATGTTGCAGGCGCCGGTGCTCGGCTATCGCCGCGGCCGCGGCGTGCTCGACAGCCGCGATCCGTTGAGCGTGACGCTGCCGCTCGGCCGCGATCTGTGGGGCGAGGCCGACGTGGTCTTAGGCGTCGGAACCCGCCTTTTAATGCAGCTGCGGCAATGGGGCGTCGATCGCGATCTCGCGATCGTGCGTGTCGACGCCGACCGCAGCGAGCACAACCGCCTGCACAAGCCTGCCGTGGCGCTGACCGGCGACGCCAAACCGATCTTGCAGCAGCTGATCGCGGAGCTGCCGGCGCACAATTTAAAGCGCCCCTCGCGCAAGGCCGAACTGCAGGAACGCCACGCCGCCTGGCGCAAACGGCTCGAAAAGCTTGCGCCCCAGGTCGCTTTTCTCGAAGCGATCCGCGCCGAACTGCCGGAGGATGGAGTTTTTGTCGACGAAGTCACGCAAGTGGGCTTTGCCGCGCGCCTGCTATTTCCGGTCTATAGACCGCGCAGCTTCCTGTCGCCCGGTTACCAGGACAATCTCGGCTGGGGCTTTGCCACCGCGCTCGGTGCCCAGCACGCCCGGCCCGACGTGCCGGTGCTGTCGATTTCGGGCGACGGCGGTTTTATGTTCACCGCCAACGAAATGGCGACCGCGATGCGCCACCGCATACCGCTGGTCACGGTGGTGTTCAACGACGGCGCCTTCGGCAATGTCCGGCGCATTCAACAGGAGAATTACGGCAACCGGCTGATCGGCAGCGACCTCGCCAATCCCGATTTCGTGGCTTTCGCCAAGAGTTTCGGCGCCGCGGCGGCGCGGGTGACGGGGCCGGAGGATTTGCGCCGGGAACTGCGGCGGGGTTTTGCCCGCCGCGACGGCTCTACCCTGATCGAGGTGCCGGTCGGCGCCATGCCGAGCCCATGGGAATTCATCCAGATGGGCAAAATTCGCGGCGTTTAGCGGTGTTTCGACACCCACCCGCCCTTGCCATGCGTGCGGTATCTGGCCGACACTGCCAAGCACCCATGGCGTTTGATTCCGATACCCTTCTCGCAATGCAGCCGATCACCACGACGTCAGAACTCGCCGACGCCTGCCGGCGGATGGCGGCGCATCCCTTCGTGACGGTCGACACCGAATTCCTGCGCGAAACCACCTATTACCCGCTGCTCTGCGTCGCCCAACTGGCCTCGCCCGACGAGGGCCTTGTGCTCGACGCGCTGGCGCCGGGCATCGATCTTGCGCCGTTCTATGAGCTGATGGCGAACGAGAAAGTGATGAAGGTGTTTCACGCCGCCCGCCAGGACATCGAAATCGTCTGGCATGCCGCCAAGCTCATTCCGCATCCGATCTTCGATACCCAGGTGGCGGCCATGGTGCTCGGCTATGGCGACTCCATTTCCTATGACCAATTGGTGCAGCGCATCACCGGCGACGCGCTCGACAAATCGCATCGCTTCACCGACTGGACGCGCCGGCCACTGTCCGACGCCCAGCTGCGCTACGCCGTCTCCGACGTGACGCACCTGCGCGACGTCTATCGGGCGCTGCTTGAGGACCTCAAACGCCGCGGCCGCGCCGACTGGGTGCAGGACGAGATGAGCGTGCTCACCTCACCCGACACCTACCGCATGGAGCCCGACAACGCCTGGCAGCGCCTGAAGACCCGGGTGCGCAAGCCGAAGGAGCTCGCAGTGCTGATCGAGGTCGCCGCCTGGCGCGAGCGCGAAGCGCAGACTCGCGACGTGCCGCGCTCGCGCGTACTCAAGGACGAAGTGATCGGCGACATCGCGGTGCAGGCGCCGACAACAATAGAGAAGCTGAAAAACCTGCGCTCACTGCCCAAGGGTTTTGAACGCTCGCGCTGGGGCGAAGCCATCGTCGCCGCGGTGAGCCGCGGGCTTGAGCGCGACCTGAAAACATTGCCGCTGCATGCGCGGTCGCAGACGCCGCCGAACGGCGCGGCGGTGGTCGAACTCCTCAAAGTTCTGTTGCGCATGGTCTCCGAAAGCCAGCATGTCGCCGCCAAAGTGATCGCCACGGTCGAAGACCTCGAACGGATCGCTGCGGATGATGACGCCGACGTCCCCGCGCTCAACGGCTGGCGGCGCGAGCTGTTCGGCGAAAAAGCGCTGGCGCTCAAGCACGGCAAACTGGCGCTGGCGATTGAGAAGGGGCGGGTGGCGACGGTGGAGCGGGGGTAGGCGCGGCCCATTACTATCACGGCTGCTCGGCTGCTGAGTCGCTACGAAAAAGAAAGCGTCGGCTTCGCCATCGATTTTCAAGCCGATGCCGCCAACGATTTTCAATGTATGCTATTGACTCGATTCGCTGCTTACCTGCGGGAACAGCAAGACAATAAGAACCGTCGGTGCAGTACCAAAGAACGCACATTACGACCTGCCCTCGCGGTGTCATTGCCAATGGCCGAGAACGCCCTGCACGCGTCTGCTATACAGCGCTCATTTCGTGACCTTTCCGCTGAGGAAGTCGCTGACATAGAGAAGGCTTCGGCCCTCGCTCGGGCCGGCTGGCGAGGAAGTTTCGGCTGGGACGTGCTGCTGCGTTCGGATCGCATTCTTATCGTTTCAGAGGCGGGTGCCGGAAAAACCTACGAGTGCCGGGCGCAACAAGAGAAGCTCTGGAAAGCTGGCGAGCCGGCCTTTTTTCTGGACCTTGCCACATTGGCTGGAAGCTCGGTCCGCGAAATGCTGAGCCAGGAGGAAGAAGAGCGGTTTGAAGCTTGGCTTCGGTCTCAATCTGAAGTCGCGACATTCTTCTTGGACTCTGTCGATGAGCTGAAACTCACCCTCGGCAAGTTCGACCAGGCATTGAAACGGCTCAATAAGGCGATTGCGGGCCAGCTTGGGCGCGCGCGGATCATTATCACGACCCGGCCGGTCCCCGTCGATCGAGAGCTGATCATGAGGCACCTGCCTATTCCGGTTTCGGCGGAAGCGGAACCCACGGCAGAAAACTTTGCCGATATGGTGATGGACCGCAGCAAGAAAGAACCGCCTGACGATTCCAGGTCCAGGGCGTGGCGCAATGTTGGCCTCATGCCGCTGTCGCGTGAGCAGATGCGTGAATTTGCTGTGAGTCAGAGCGTTTCTGATCCCGACGCCCTTCTTGCCGACGTAAGCCGACGAGATGCCGAAGAATTCGCCGAGCGTCCCCAGGATTTGATCGAACTGTGTACGGATTGGCGTGAACACCACCGAATTCGTACGCACAGCCAGCAAGTTGCTACAAACATCGCAACGAAGCTTAAGCCCAGCATCGAACGGAAAGAGATAACAGCGCTGGCGCAGGAGAAAGCTATCGAGGGTGCAAGCCGTCTGGCACTTGCAGCGACATTGACCCGCAAGCTTACGTTACGGCACAGCGCCGAGTCCGACAGCATCCACGCCAGCGAAGCTGCCTTGGATGTTTCGAAGGTTTTGGTGGATTGGGATGACGACGAAATGGCTACATTGTTGCAGCGCCCTCTATTCGGCTTTGCGAGCTATGGCCGCGTCCGGTTCCACCATCGTTCCGTTGTGGAGTTTCTTGCCGCGAAACGCCTCGATGCGCTGTTCGCCCGCGGAATCCCAATCAAGGCCATCAAACGACTGCTGTTCACTGATACCGCGCAAGACATTCGAGCGGTTCGACCCTCGATGCGGGCCGCCGCCGCATGGCTTGCGCTTTCTCGCGATACAATTTTTGACGAGATTATCGCTATCGATCCCGCTGTCGTTCTGGATCACGGGGACCCACAGTCTCTCCGCCCGGCTCAGCGGATCAGGGCGCTGGAGGCCTACGTCGGTCGCCATGGCGTCGGAGGATGGCGCGGATTAAGGACCCCGTCTGTTCAGGTGCACCGGTTTGCCTCGCCGGAACTCAGCGACACCGTCATGCGGTTGTGGCGCGCAGGAATCGAAAATCCGGAGGTGCGCCACCTTCTTTTGCAGATCATCGGCGCCGGCAAACTACAACAGTGTGCCGACATTGCTCACGAGATCGCGATGGACGGCTCCCAGTCTGTCCGCGAGCGTTGGGTCGCACTTCGCGCGCTGTTGCAGCTGAACGATCCGCGTCTTGAAACGATTGCAGTCTCACTCGAGACGGATGCCGTTCTGTGGCCTGACGCTATGGCGCGCCAGTCGATACTCGACTTGTTTCCCCAATACCTACCAGTCCCCCGCCTGTTGAATATCCTTCGACGAGTTAAAGAGAATACTCGCGGCGCCGGCGACCTGAATTACAGTTTACCGCGTAAGATTGAAACTGCTGAACTCTCACCGGAATATCTTGATCATTTGCGCCAGGGGCTGACGGCTTTGCTCGTCGACGGCGCAACCTGGAAACACGATCAAGTCCCTCACCTCAGAACGAAACGACCCGATCTAAGAGGGGCGCTAATTGCAGCTTGTCATCGACAACGCGTTGACGGCGTAAGAACGGAGTCTTGGATTTCATCAAGCTTACTGGCGGTTCGTCTTGCCAATAACGACCAAAATCAAACGGAGGCAATAAAGGAATTACGAAGCGCGCTCATGATTCTTTCCGCCGACGTACGAGAAGCCGCTTTTTGGAAAGAAGACGCTTTTCTAGCCCAGTTACACAGCTCCAAGGATGCGTGGCACCGCGTCTATGATCTCTCCCGTCAAGGCGGCATCCAATTAAGCGACGAAAAAGATGCCGGTTGGGTTAGACAGCGGCTATCCGAGACGACAGAGCCGCTGGATCATCGGGAGATGATGTTATGGGTCGAGATGCTGCTGATTAACAATACTGCGACCGATTATCGAGCACTGCTTGAAGGTCTCAAACCGCTAGTCGCGGACGCGCCAAGCTTAGTATCGATCATCGACAACCGGTTGAAACCGCAGGCAGGCACCGCGGAACTGGCTCGGCTGGAGGCACAAAATGAAAAACGGGCCAAGCACGCTGAAAGGCGCACAGCCAAGGCACACGCAAGTTGGATAATGTTCTGGCGTGAAATCGCGCGAGATCCGGGCAAGGTTTTCGCTGCGGATCGCGCCCATAACACTGCCTGGAATCTTTGGCAGGCGGTCGAGCGCTCGGGCGGCGAGAGCCGCGCGTCGGGTTGGAATAGGAGGTTCATCGAAGCGCAGTTTGGAAAGGATGTGGCTGATCGGCTTCGGGAAACAATGATGGCGGCGTGGCGCCAAGATAGCCCCACGCTTCGCAGCGAACGTCCCGACCAGGAAAAGAATTCGTTTTTGGTTAGGTGGCAATTTGGCCTCGCCGGGATTGCCGCTGAAGCGGAAGACCCGAACTGGGCGAACAGGCTGACCGAGCAGGAGGCCGAACTTGCCTGTCGTTATGCGCCGATGGAGCTGAACGGCTTTCCGTCTTGGCTCGGAAGCCTTGCCGTCGAGTATCCGGCGGCCGTGGATCGCGTCCTCGGACAGGAACTGACTCTTTCCCTGCGAGAGACGGTGGACGCAAGCGTTTATCCGATCTTGCTTCAGAATATCGGCCACGCGTCTGCAATCGTAGCGGCGCTTTTTATTCCTCGGATTCGAGCCTGGCTTACGGAAGTAGTAAAGGTTGACACCGAACCTAACAATCCGCAATTCGAGCAACACCTTCGTCAAGCCGTCGAAATTTTGCTCAAAAGCGGAAATGAAGATGATCGGCGCTTCATAGGGTCGACGGCGAAGCAACGACTCGCAAAGGGCCTTGCGGTGCCATTTGCGGGGGTGTGGCTTCCCGGTCTTCTTTATCTCGATCCTACTGCCGGCATCGAGGTTCTTGAGCAGGGTCTTAAGGACAGCGTCGTTTCGACGACGGGCGCGGGTGTGCAAGTGCTCGCGCAGCTTTTCGGCCGCGATCATGGGGGCTTCGGTTTCGATTTAAGCGCGCTGGGGTTCACGCCTCGGCTCTTGCTTCGGCTCGTCCGTCTCGCCTACCAGCATGTCAGGATTGGAGACGACGCCCATCACGAAGGGGGTTATACGCCCGATACTCGTGATGACGCCGAAAGAGGCCGGAACGCTGTCCTCACCGCGTTGCTAGCCACGAGCGGACCAGAAGGCTGGGCCGTGAAGCTGGAAATGGCGAACGATCACTTATTTGCCCATTTCAAGGATCGGGCCATCACTCTCGCGCAGGAAAAGGCCGCCGAGGAAGCTGATAACGTGGCGCTTACCGAGGCCGAGTTCGCCATCCTGGACAAAAGTGGAGAGGCGCCGCCCGCGACAAACGAGGCCATGTTCGCACTCATGCGGGATCGGCTCGACGATATCGACGATCTCTTGCTTCAAGATGTATCCCCCCGTGAGTTGTGGGCCAACATCGCCGACGAACACCTCATGCGACGCGAGTTGGCGCGGGAGCTAAGAAATTCGGCAAATCAGAATTATGTTGTCGATCAGGAGTCCGTAACCGCCGATGAGAAAGAAACCGATATACGCTTGAGGTCGACCGGCTCGAAGCAGCAAGCGACGATCGAACTCAAGCTTGGTGACAATCGCTCGGCTACTGACCTTTTCAACACGATCAAGGATCAGCTTCTCACGAAATACATGGCTGCGGACGAGTGTCGCGCTGGTTGTCTCCTCGTCACGATCGCGAAGGATCGGAAATGGGAGCATCCCAAGACCGGCGAGAGAATCGATTTCGACGCACTAATTGCCCTTTTAAGTAAGGAGGCTGATCGATTATCAGAGGAGCTCGGCGGTGCGGCCAAGCTCATGGCCAAGGGTCTAGACCTACGACCGAGATTAGCAAAGGAAAAGGAAGCCGGAGCGAAAAGCCGTTAAGCCGAGCCGAACATCCGAAAAAGTCCCCCTACCCCATTAACACCACCGGCTCCCGCCCGATCAGCCGCGCCAGCGAGCGCAGGCGGTTGACGATGCGCTCACCGGCAAGGCTTGCGAATTCGCCGGGCAGGCGCAGCGCCAGGCGGTGGCGCTCGATGGCGAGCGGGGTCTCGGGCAGAACCGCGGGCATGGCGGCGGAAATGACATAAGCCAGCCGCAGCGCCGCGCCGTGCACGCGGGCACGGTCCAGCATGCGGGTCGAGACGAGTTCGCGCAGCCGCGGCGACAGTTCGTCGTCCATCACCAATCCGACATGACGGAAGAACACGGTCAGCGCCAGATAGGCGCGGCCGGGATGATCGATGCCGGAAAAGCCGCCGTGGGCGATGAGATTGAGCGACTGCTCGCTGCGGTAATCGGGGTGCGCGCGCCAGCCGATATCGGCAAGCAGGCACGCCGCGTGACGCAAGCGGCGCTCCTCGACGGTTTCATCGAGGCCCGAGGTCGTCATGAAGCGGTCGGTCCATGCGATCAGCTCTTCGCCGTGGCGCGGCGAGCGCGAGCGCAACTGGTTGAGATGGCGCGCCGCTTCGATCAGCGCGTCCTTCTCCTTTTCCCTGTTCTTCAACAGCGAATAAAGCAGCCCCTCGCGTACGCCGAGTGCTGAGAACACCACTTGCCGCGGCTTGCCGACCCGCAAAATGTGTTCGAGCACCAGCGCTGCATAGGGCAATAGCGGCCGCCGCGCATTGTTCACCACTTCGATGTTGGACAAGGTCTCGACGTTGACGCGATGCACCAGTTTGGCGAATTCGAGCGCTTCGTCGGCGGCAATGGCGTAGCCGTGCATGACGTGGAGCGGATAGCCGGTCTGCCACATGTGCAACCGCGCCAGCGAGCGCCAAGTGCCGCCGACGGCGTAAAAGGTGCGATCCTCGCAGGCTTTGAGGATCGACAACCGGTCGAGCGACTTTCGCACGATCTTCTCGGCTTTTTTCACCGACTTCGCCGATATGTCCGCAAGCGCCAGGCCGCCGAGCGGCCGGGTCAGGCCATGCCGGGCGCGCATGCCGCGGATATCGACAAGCTCCAGCGAGCCGCCGCCGAGATCGCCGACAACGCCGTCGGCGCGATGGACGCCGGAGATGACGCCAAGCGCCGTCAGCTCGGCCTCGCGCGCACCGGAAAGCACGTCGATCTCGGTTCCTATGGTGCGTTCGGCGAGCTTGATGAAGGCGCGGCCGTTCTTGGCGTCGCGACAGGCCGCCGTGGCAATGGCCAGCGTTCGCTTCACGCCCATGGTCTGGCACAGCGCCCGGAAGCGCTTGAGCGTCGCGAGCGCATGCTGGACCGCATCGGCGGCGAGGAGGCCTGTCGACTGCACTTCGCGGCCGAGCCCGCATAAGGCTTTCTCGTTGAACAGCTCGGTCGGGCTGCGCGTCAGACCCTCGTAGACGACAAGGCGGACGGAGTTCGACCCGATATCGATCACCGCGATCGGCGGACCGTGGTCAAGCCGCCCCTGCGCGTGGGATTCCTCCGCGCGGATTTTCTGGGCGTGGAATTTGGCGCTGCTCATCGCGTGCAATCAGCAAATACCGGTCATGGCGTCGTCCGCCAAGCTCGTCCGCCAAGCTCGTCCGCCACTTGGCCGCGGATCGTGCATCGTATGGGTTGTCGCTACAGTTGTCGCTGACTGGGCCCGGCACGGCAGCGCGCGCTCACCCTACGCGATTCGGCGCCGCTCCACATTCACTCCGGACGATGCCGCAAGCGGGGAATGGTATCCTTATGCGACTTGCCGCGGCCGGACAGACTGGGATTTGTCATGAAATAGGTGGTGGCGTTGAACACTTCCTCGCCCTTGGCCGGCACGATGCGCTCCGACGAACCGTCGGAAAGCAGCTGCCAGCTCTGCTCGTTGTCCTTCAGATTGGCGACCATGATCTGATCGAGCACCTGTTCGTGCACGGTCGGATTGAGGATCGGGCACAACACTTCGACACGGCGGTCGAGATTGCGTGGCATCATGTCGGCTGACGAAATATAGACCGCGGCCTTCGGGTGCGGCAGGCCGTGGCCTGAGCCGAAACAGTAGATACGGCCGTGCTCGAGGAAACGGCCCACGATGGATTTGACGCGGATATTGTCGGACAGCCCGGGCACGCCGGGCCGCAAACAGCAGATGCCGCGCACCACCAGATCGATCGGCACGCCGGCACTCGACGCCTTATACAACGCATCGATGATGTCGGAATCGACCAGCGCGTTCATCTTCATCCAGATCGCCGCTGGGCGTCCGGCTTTGGCGTGCGCGATCTCCTCGGCGATGTGCTCCTGGATGCGCTTGCGCAGCGACAAAGGCGACACCGCCATGCGCTCGAGCTCGGCCGGCTCCGCATAGCCGGTGATGAAATTGAACACCCGGGCGACGTCGCGCGCGATGGCGGGATCGCAGGTGAAGAACGACAGGTCGGTATAGATGCGCGCCGTCACCGGATGATAATTACCGGTCCCGACATGCACATAGGAGGCAAGCGCCGTGCCCTCGCGGCGCAGCACCAGCGACAGCTTGGCGTGGGTCTTGAGCTCGATGAATCCGAATACGACCTGCACGCCAGCGCGTTCGAGGTCGCGCGCCCAGCGGATATTGGCCTCCTCGTCGAAGCGCGCCTTCAACTCGACCAGAGCGGTGACCGATTTGCCGGCTTCGGCGGCTTCCGCCAGCGCCTTGATGATCGGCGAGTCGGCCGAGGTGCGATAGAGCGTCTGCTTGATCGCGACCACGTCCGGATCGCGCGCCGCCTGCTCCAAAAAATTCACCACCACATCGAACGATTCGTAGGGGTGGTGGATGACGAGGTCCTTCTGGCGGATCGCGGCGAAGCAATCGCCGCCGTGGTCGCGAACGCGGTCGGGGTAGCGCGGCGTATAGGGCACGAATTCGAGGTCGGGGCGGTCGAGATTGCCGATTTGTCCCATCTCGTTGAGCGCGAGCACGCCATCGACGCTGAACACGCTGTCGTCCGACGCGCTCAGCGCGCGTTGCACGAAGCGCCGCAGCTCCACCGGCATCGTTGCCTCGATATCGAGCCTGATGACGGTGCCGCGGCGGCGGCGCTTGAGCGCGGTCTCGAACAAGCGCACCAGATCTTCGGCTTCTTCCAGGATTTCGACTTCGGAGTCGCGGGTGACGCGAAATGCGCCGAGCCCTTTCACGGCATAGCCGGGGAATAGCTTGCCGATAAAAAGGCTGGTGGCGCCTTCGATCGAGATCAACCGCACTTTGCCGCCTTCGCCCGACTGCGGCAGCCGCACGAACCGCTCTATACGGTTGGGCATGCGGATGAGCGCGTTCATCGCCCTGCCGTCTTTGCTCCGTGCAAGCTGCAGCGCGATGGTGAATCCGAGATTGGGGATGAACGGGAAAGGGTGCGCCGGATCGACGGCGAGCGGCGTCAGGAGCGGAAATACGTGCTCCAGGAAATAGTTCTCAAGCCAAGCCCTCTCGGCTTTGGTGACGTCGGGGCCATCGACCAGGACGATGCCGGCGCCGGCGAGGGCTGAGCGAATCTCGCGCCATTGCGCCTGCTGATCCTCGACCAGAACAGACACGGCCTCGGCGATGCGGACCAGTTGCTCTGCGGGGGTCAATCCCTCGGGACTTCTGGTATTGATCGCCTCGCGCACCTGCGCGCGGAGGCCGGCGACGCGCACCATAAAGAACTCGTCGAGATTGTTGGCCGAGATCGACAGGAATTTCAGTCGCTCGAGCAGCGGGTTCCTGTGGTTGGCCGATTCTTCCAACACCCGGCGGTTGAAGTTCAGCCACGACAGCTCGCGATTGATGAAGCGGTCCGGGCTGGACACCAGTTCCGAGGCGGGATGGTGCGGCGCCGATTCGTGGACCCGCAGCGTCGCCAGCTGCAGCACGGGGCCGGATTCTTGTTCGGCAGCAGTCGCTTGGCCCCCTTCGGCCGCGACGGATCCATGCTTTTCGAGCGCTACATTCGCCACTTTTGTCATAATCCGATACCGCAACTTATTGACATAAGGCGGCGGCGTGCCGCCTCGTCAAGCCCGCTCACTCAGCATGGAAAATAATCGAATTCGAGGCGGCAGCCACGAGCCGAGCGCTTAGTCGCCGTCGCGGAACATTTCCGCCGCCAATGCACGGCTTGGCGGCCGCCCCTGGCGCAACGCTTCCTTGTCCAAAGCGATCACTGCTGCGCGCGCTGCCGCAAATGAGCGCTCGATATGGGTGGAGAGATAGCGCACGACGGTTTCGTCGAGCATGAGCTGACGGTCGGCAGCGAGTTTTAGGATCACGCCGCGGAGCATGGCGTCGTCGGGCGCCTGTAGCGTGACCACCGGCAGCGCGCGCAGCCGCGAAACGACATCGGGAATTGCCACCGGCCAGATCGCCGGCGCAGCCCGCGCGGTGAAAAGCAAATAGACCTCTTCCTCACGCGCGAGGTTGATCAGATGGAACAGCGCGCGCTCGTCTTGGATCGCTGCGGCATCCTCGACGACCAATGCACCGGTCGCGAGCGCCCCCGGAACATCGGTCTCGACAAGATGATGCGCGAAAACCACCCGCGCGCCCGCCGCCGCAGCCCAAATCGTCGCCAGATGCGTCTTGCCGGATCCCTCCGGCCCCACCAACGCGATGGCGCGCGCCGGCCAGTCCGGCCAAGAATCGATCAATGCGAGCGCGTCCGCGTTACACGGTCCGGACAGAAAGTCCTCCCGCGCATAGCTTTCGGCATGGTCGAGCGCGAGTGCAAGCTGACGCGGGCGCGGCGACATCGCGTCTAATGCAGACATGGCGCATTCAAGGAAGATATGGGCCGGTCGAAAAAAGCCATTGGCGTCTACGCTGCCCCATCGCCGGTGTAGAGCGGACTTTCCAGATAACGGCGGATCGCAAATCGGATCAGCACGCCGGCCGCGGCCGCCAGCGGCACGGCTAGCAGGAGTCCGACGAAACCGAACAGATAGCCGAACGCGAACAAGGCGAACATCAGCCAGACCGGGTGCAGTCCAACACTGTGGCCGACGAGCTTCGGCGACAGCACGTTGCCCTCCATGAACTGGCCGACGAGAACGACGCCGGCAACGATCAGGATGCGGCTCCAGTCCGGAAAAAACTGGGCGACCGCGACGCACAGCGAAACCAAAAGCGCGGTCAGCGAACCGACATAGGGAATGAAGCTGATAAGGCCGCAGACCACGCCGATCAGAAAGCCGAAGCTTAAGCCCGCGAGCGACAGGCCGACCGCATAATAGGAACCCAGTATCAGGCACACTCCGGACTGGCCGTGCACATAAGCGGAGATCGACGCGTCGATCTCGCGCGCCAGCTTGCGCACGGTGTCGCGCTGATGCAGCGGTATCAAATGATCGACGCTCGCCACGATGCGATCCCAATCGCAGCCCAGATAGAACGCCACGACCGGCGTGATGATCATCAGCGAGAAGATCGAAATCAGCGCTTGGCCTTTCGACCACAGCGACGCGAGCAATCCCGTCAGATAGCCCATCGCCTGACTCATCACATCGCTGACGGATTTGTCGGCACCGCTGAGATTGTCGCCGACAAGGTGCTTGAGCCATGGATAGTTTTCGTCGCTCGCGAGATTTTGTAACCGCTGTGCATAGGCCGGCGCGTTGGCGATGAAGCCCGAAAGCTGCCTGAGCAGCGGCGGCGTGATGAGCAGGAGCAAAAGCGCGAACGCGAGCGCAAAGCTTGCGAGAATAAGAAACGAGGCCAGCGTCCGGCTCATGCCGCGTCTGGCCAGCCGTCGATTGAGGGGATCAAGCAGGTACGCGATCGCCATGCCGAGGACAAACGGCAGCAGGATCGGGCTCAATAGCCAAAGCAAGCCGATCAACACGACAAGGACTGCGAGCCAGAACACGACGTTGCGCTCGAAATGCATTGCGCACCCTTCCGGCGCTGCGATCAGTGGCCGGCGCCAAACGAGTTCATATGGCGGACCCACCCGGCGAGATAGAAGGCGATCGAGAGCAAGGTCAAGACGGCGACCAGCGCCATGATCAGTTCTGACGGCAGGACGGCGGCGAAACCGAAGGCCTGCTCGGCCAGCACCAGCGTGGCGAGGACGATCTGGGCGACCGTATTGGCTTTCGAAACCATGAGGGGACGGATCGGCATCGGCTTGCCCACCAGCCAGGACAGCAAAAAGGCGCTGATGATCATGATGTCGCGGGACACCACCAGGATAACGAGGAAGATCGGCAGCGCACCGGCAACGCCGAGCGAAACATAGATCGAGACGATCAGCGCCTTGTCGGCCAACGGGTCGAGGTAGGCGCCAAGCTCGCTTGCCATATGAAAGCGCTTGGCGAGAAAACCGTCGACGGCATCGCTGATGCCGGCCGCCAGGAACAGGAGAAACGCAATGCGCATCTCTCCCGACGTGATCGCCCAGACCACGATCGGCACCAATAATATGCGTCCCAAGGTGATGAGATTTGGGATACTCAAACCATGCCCCGGCCTGCAGTACGCTCTCGTCGGAACGGTCCGGCTTCCTGCGCACCCGTACTGAATCACACTATATACCCAGGTGCGTGAGCTTGCGCACCCGCCGATTCCGACGTAGGAGGCGCCAGCAATACCTCCCCAGCCTGGGGAGAGGGTCTCAAGCGAATTGGTGGCTTTCGTGGATGAGGCGCGCTACGCGGCCGCCGGCGTTGATATCGATGCTGGCAACCGTATGGTGGATTTGATCAAGCCGTTGGTGCGCGGCACCGCGCGTGCGGGCACCGCCGCGGAAATTGGCGGATTTGGCGGTCTGTTCGATTTGAAGGCGGCGGGTTTCTCCGACCCGATCCTGGTCGCGGCCACCGATGGTGTAGGCACCAAGGTCAAGATCGCAGTCGAAACCGCCCGCCACGACACAATCGGCATCGACCTGGTCGCCATGTCGGTGAATGATCTCGTGGTCCAAGGCGCGGAACCTTTGTTCTTCCTCGACTATTTCGCTTGCGGCAAGCTCGATCCGGCGGTGGGTGCCGCTGTGGTGAAGGGTATCGCAGCCGCCTGCAAGGAGGCCGGCTGCGCCCTGATCGGCGGCGAGACGGCTGAAATGCCGGGGGTCTATCAGGGCGGCGATTATGACCTTGCCGGATTTGCCGTGGGCGCCGTCGGCCGCAAAGACGTGCTGCCGCGTGCAGACCTAAACGCAGGCGATGTCGTGATTGGCCTTGCTGCCACTGGCGTGCATTCGAACGGCTTTTCGCTGGTGCGCGGCGTCGTCGCCAAATCTGGCTTGACTTGGGACAAGCAGGCCCCATTCGACCCTTCGTGCAGCCTTGGTGAAGCGCTCCTCACCCCGACACGGCTTTACGTCCGATCGTGCCTGGCTGCGATCCGCCAAACCAAAGCGGTCAAAGCGCTGGCCCATATCACCGGCGGCGGCTTCGTCGACAACATTCCACGCGTGCTGCCGCCCGGCCTCGCTGTCGCCATGGATCTCGATCGCGTTCCCGTGCTGCCGGTGTTCAAATGGCTCGCTTCGGCCGGCAACATTCCCGAAAGTGAAATGCTGCGCACGTTCAACTGCGGCATCGGCATGGTGGTCGTGCTGGATCGGGACGGCGCCGACGCCGCAATGGCGCAGTTTGCCGCGAACGGCGAGACGGTGGTTCGCCTCGGCGAAATCGTCGCGGCCGCGGGCGGTGCGTCGGTCGGCTTCCGCGGGCAGCTCGACCTGTCCTGGTGAAGCAGATGGCCAAGCAGGACCCGGCCAAGAAGCGGGTCGCCGTGCTGATCTCCGGCCGTGGCTCGAATATGGCGGCGCTGATCGAGGCGGCGAGCGCGCGGGATTATCCCGCGGAAATCGCGCTGGTCGTCTCTAATCGGCCGGACGCTTTTGGGCTCACCCGCGCGCGCGAGGCCGGCGTCGCGACTGCGGTCGTCGATCACAAGACGTTCGCCGAGGACCGTGCGGCGTTCGAACGCGCGCTCGATGCCACGCTAGAGGCACATCGCATCGACATCGTCTGCCTCGCCGGCTTCATGCGTCTTTTGACACCATGGTTCGTGACCCGCTGGAACGGCCGCCTGCTCAATATCCACCCGGCGCTGTTGCCGCAATTCAAAGGGCTGCACACCCATCGCCGGGCGCTTGAGGCCGGCGTCAAACGCCACGGGGCCACCGTGCACTTTGTCGCCACCGAGATGGATTCGGGACCGATCATCGCCCAGGACTGGGTTGCCGTCCGCGATGACGATACGGAAGAAACCTTGGCGGCGCGCGTGCTGGAGCTCGAGCATCGGATTTATCCGCAGGCGTTGCGCCTGGTGGCCGAAGGCCGGGAAAATCCTTTGTTCGCGGGCGGCGAGAAGACACCGCAGTAGCGGGTGGTCGCCTACGCTTGGTGGCCGGCGACGCCCGATCGAAACTTAGTTTCGTGCAATTGTCGCCACAGTCCGCCGACGCCGATCGCGAGCAAGGCGCCGGCGCCGGCGGCCGCGAATTCCACCTGCTGCGAAATTTTTTCGCCGAAGGGTGCCGTCAAATGCGCCAGCGCGAGATCGGTCGCAATGGTCTCGCCGGCGACCCAGCCAAGCAGCGCCGCGCCGCACCAGACCAGGATCGGGAAACGATCGAGCAGCTCGATGATCAAGGTCGCGCCCGCCATGATCAGCGGTATGGAGACCATAAGACCGATTGCGAGCAACAAGAAATTGCCCTGCGCGATTGCCGCAATGGCGATGATATTGTCGAGGCTCATGATGATATCGGCAAAGACGATGATCAGGACCGCACGCCACAAATGGGCGACCGCGCGGATTTCATCGCGGTCGGCATCGTCAGGCACGATCAGCTTGGCCGCAATAAGCACCAACGCAGCGCCACCAACCAGCTTGAGGTATGGCAGCAGCATCAGCCGTGCGACGACGCCAATGAAGATGATGCGCAGGATCACAGCGACGCCGGCGCCGATGACCATGCCCCAACGCCGTTGCTGCGCCGGCAGTCCTCGGCATGCCATCGCGATGACCACGGCATTGTCGCCGGACAACAGCACATTGACGAAAATGATCTGCAGCACGGCGAGCCAGAACGCCGTGTAGCCCAATTGATCGACACTCGCATGAATCCACTCGCGCCACAGCGCGGGATTGAGATATTCAGCGATCGAACCCACGAGATTAAGGCCTCAGCCGACGATCTCGTTGCCGGCGAAAAACTGCGCTATTTCCTTCTCCGCGGTCGCGGCGGCGTCCGATCCGTGCACGGAGTTTTCGCCGATCGATTGGGCGTGAACCTTGCGGATCGTACCCGGCCCGGCTTTGGCCGGGTCGGTGGCGCCCATCAGGTCGCGATAGGCCGTAACCGCGTTGTCGCCTTCCAACACCTGTACGACGACCGGACCCGACGTCATGAAGTCGACGAGCTCGCCAAAGAACGGCCGAGCGCGGTGGACCCCATAGAATGTTTCAGCCTCTTGGCGGCTCATCCGTATGCGCTTCTGCGCCACGATGCGCAGGCCGGCCTGTTCGATCATCGCGTTGATGGCGCCCGTGCGGTTGCGGGCGGTGGCATCCGGCTTGATGATCGAAAACGTACGCTCGATCGTCATCAACTCGTCCTTTGAATATTGAAAACTTTGGGGAGTGCGAAAGCGGCATCAAGCCGCGCCGGCTTATAACCTTCGCACCTGATCCCGGCAAGCGCGTAGCCGAGAAGCGGCGCTAAGATTGGTTTTGATCATTTTTCTTTTGCGGCTTGGTTTTCTTCTTGACGGGTTGCGCCGGCTGCAATGCTGCTGCCGCGGCCTGTTGCACGCTATCCATTTGCGTCAGCCCCCCGCGCTCGAAATGATAGACGCCCGGTCGCGGGCCGGCATTATAGGTCAAAACTGCGGTGCGATCGCCGTTCGGATTCTTGCCGAGCTGAACCGCGTTCGGCACGCCGGCGCGGAACACAACGTCGCACTCGCTCATACCGAGCGCAACACCGCCGCCGAGCAACGATCCCGTATCCGCAGGGGCTGCCGGGCTTGCGTTCTGGCTGCCCGGCCCCGCTTGCGGTTGCGGCGCTGCCGCCGCGCAGGCCCCGCGGCTATCGACCAGATCGTTCGCCGTGATCGGGCGCTCACGCTGTTTCGTCTCCGCGAGCTCGGAAAACGTGTAGCCGCCGGCATTGCGTCCGGTGACGTCGAGCGGTTTGGAAAACCACGCTTGGCTGGTATCGATGTCCAAATTGGCACAGCCGCACAACGCCGAACCCAGCGCCAGCACTGCGGCCATCCCGAACCAATTTGATCGAAGCTGCACCAGGGTCCCCCAAGCCTCACCGGGCACAATGGATACGCCGGTTTGTGTTGTGATGATGGCATCACGCCACAGCGTATATTAGCCAATGTCCGCGGCCGGCGCGGTCCTATCTGAGCCCATCGAACGAACGTGGTAAAGAGGGAAAAACAGCGGGAAGACAAAGGCTTGGCTAGATTGGCTAAATCGGCCGGGCGTTCTAAGGATTGTGATAGAGATCACGGACCCGCCAACCGCCCGAGGCGACACTGCCATACCGGTGCTGGGTCAAAGTCCGCGGCGACCCCCGCGCCGTCCGTAACCAGGTAAGGACCATTCATGTATTTGCAATTTGTCGGTTGCGGCGATGCCTTCGGTTCGGGTGGACGATTCAATACCTGTTTTCATCTCGTTGGGCGTGAGTTCAATGCATTGATCGACTGCGGCGGCAGCTCTCTTGTTGCCATGAACAAGCTTGCGATCAACCGCAACGACATCGACGTCATCTTCATCACCCATTTCCATGCCGATCACATTGGCGCGCTGCCGTCCTTCATCTTGGAGGCAAACTATGTGCTCAAACGCCGGCGCGCGCTGACCATCGCCGGCCCGCCGGGCCTCAAATCGCGCTATGCGGAATTGATGGAAGCGGCCTTCCCCGGCACCAAGGCGCTGGAGTTGGCATTCCCCTTGACGCTCCGCGAACTGGAGATCGGCCGGCGCAATGACTTCGGTCCCATCCGCCTGACGCCGTTCCATGTCGTGCACGACGACCGTGCCGGCCCGTGCCTGGGTTTTCGCCTCGAGGCGGAAGGCAAGGTCATCGGCTTTTCCGGCGACACCGAATGGACCGACACGCTCATCGAAGTCGGGCGCGCCGCCGACCTGTTCATCTGCGAGGCCTATACCAGGGACAAGCCGATCAAAACCCACATGGCGCTGAGCCTCTTGGAGCGCCATCTCGATCAGATTCGTCCCAAGCGTCTGGTGCTGACCCATATGAGTAACGACATGCTGGCACGCCGCGCCGAGCTGACGCACGAGACCGCCGAGGACGGGATGATCGTCGAACTGTGAGAGGCGACGAGGCCGATCAGGCGCCGAGCGCCGCCTCGATGGCCGCCAGTGCCGCCGCCGCTTTCGCCCCGTCGGGACCTCCAGCTTGCGCCATGTCCGGACGGCCGCCGCCGCCTTTGCCGCCGAGCACCTCGGCGGCCTTGCGGACCAGATCGACGGCGTTGAAACGCGCGACGAGATCGGTGGTGATGCCGACGACAACGCCGGCTTTGCCATCGCCGGTGACGCCGACGATCGCGACGACGCCCGAGCCGACCTGTTTCTTGCCCTCGTCGGCGAGGCTGCGCAGATCCTTCAGGTCGATGCCTTCAACAGCGCGCGCCATCAGCTTGACGTCGCCGATGATGCGGACGCCGTCGGCGCCGTCGCTCTTGCCACCGCCCCTACCGCCCGAAATGTCACCCGACATCCCGCCCGACATGGCGAGCTTCTTTTTGACATCGGATAATTCGCGTTCGAGCTTTTTGCGGTCTTCGAGCACCGCGGTAGCGCGCGCCGCGACTTCGCCGATCGAGACCCGGAGTTCGCCCGCGATCGCGCGAAGGTCGGTTCTGAAGTTGTTGAGCTCGTGACGGGCCGCGTTGCCGGTGAGCGCTTCAATGCGGCGCACGCCAGCCGCTACGCCGCTGTCGCCCATGACCGAGATGATGCCGATATCGCCGGTGCGATTCACATGGGTGCCGCCGCACAATTCGACCGACCAGCCCATCGTGTTGCCGCCGCCTTGTCCCATCGCGACGACCCGTACCTCATCGCCGTATTTCTCGCCGAACAGCGCGCGCGCCCCCGACGCGATCGCGTCGTCGCGGCTGAGCAGCCGGGTCACCACCGGCGCATTCTGCAGTACGATGTCGTTGGCGATAATTTCCACACGCTCGAGCTCTTCGCTCGATATCGGTTTTGGATGGGAGAAATCGAAGCGTAAGCGGTCGGGCGCGACCAGCGAGCCCTTCTGCGCGACGTGATCGCCGAGAACCTGCCGCAAAGCTTCATGCAAAAGATGCGTCGCGGAGTGGTTATTCCGGATCGCTTTGCGGCGGGCGTGATCGACTTCGAGCGCGAGCGCTACGCCCGGCGTCAGCGTGCCGTCCTCGACGGTGCCGATATGCACGAAGAGATCGCCGAGATGCTTTTGCGTGTCGGTCACCTTGAACCGCACGCCATCGCCGGTCATGACACCGGTATCGCCGACCTGGCCGCCTGATTCGCCGTAGAATGGCGTCTGGTTGAGGACGACGGCGCCGTTATCACCCTTTTTCAGCGCCTCAACCTCCTTGCCGTCGCGCACCAAGCCGGCGACGACGCCGGCAGCATTTTCAGTTTCGTAGCCGAGGAACTCCGTGGCGCCGGCCTTTTCGCGCAAGCCGAACCACACCGCTTCGTCGGCAGCCTCGCCCGAGCCTGCCCACGATGCGCGCGCCTTCTTGCGCTGCTCGTCCATGGCGTCGGTGAACGCCGCGATATCGACGCCGATACCGCGCGGCCGCAACGCATCCTGCGTCAGATCGAGCGGGAAGCCATAAGTGTCGTAAAGCGTAAACGCCGTGACGCCGTCGAACATGTCGCCCTTCTTGAGCGTCTTCGAAGCCTCATCGAGTATGACGAGACCGCGTTCGAGCGTGCGGCGGAAATTGGTTTCTTCGAGCTTGAGCGTTTCGGAGATCATCGCCTCGGCGCGAAGCAATTCCGGATAGGCCTGGCCCATCTCGCGCGCCAACAGCGGCACGAGTTTCCACATCAGCGGCTCTTTGGCGCCAAGCAGTTCGGCATGGCGCATGCCCCGGCGCATGATGCGACGCAGCACGTAGCCGCGGCCCTCATTCGACGGAAATACGCCGTCGGCGATCAGGAAGGCCGCGGCGCGCAAATGGTCGGCAATGACGCGATGTGAGGCTTTGCGCTCGCCGTCCGGAGAGACGCCGGTGAGATCGGCGACGGCTTCGATCAAGACGCGGAACAGGTCGATCTTGTAATTGTCGTGCGTGCCCTGCAGCACGGCGGCCATGCGCTCGAGCCCCATTCCGGTATCGATCGACGGCCGCGGCAGATCGACACGCTTGCCGCCGAGAAGCTGCTCGTATTGCATGAAGACGAGGTTCCAGATCTCGACAAAGCGGTCGCCGTCGGCCTCCGCGCTGCCGGGCGGCCCACCCGGGATGTGGTCGCCGTGATCGTAGAAAATCTCCGAACACGGCCCGCATGGCCCGGTATCACCCATGGCCCAGAAATTGTCGCTGCCGGCGATGCGCAGAATTTTGTGGTCGGGCAGGCCGGTGATCTTCTTCCAAAGCCGGAAGGCCTCATCGTCGTCGATATAGACGGTCGCCAACAGGCGGTCCGCCGGCACGCCATATTCCTTGGTGACGAGGTTCCAAGCCAGTTCGATGGCACGTTCCTTAAAATAATCGCCGAACGAGAAATTGCCGAGCATCTCGAAAAACGTGTGGTGGCGTGCGGTATAGCCGACATTGTCGAGGTCGTTGTGCTTGCCGCCGGCGCGGACGCATTTCTGCGCGGTCACGGCGCGCGAATAAGGCCGCTTTTCGAGGCCGGTGAAGACGTTCTTGAACTGCACCATGCCGGCATTGGTGAACATCAGCGTCGGGTCGTTGCGCGGCACGAGCGGCGACGACGGCACGACTTCGTGCCCCTCGCGGGCAAAATAAGCGAGGAAGGCCGACCTGATATCGTTGACGCCTGACATGTTGGGGCAACTCTCTAACGAGACGATGCTTTCCTGTCCAGGAAAGCGGGGATTCAACGGCGGAATTGATGTACCGCCGGAACCGGATATAAGCGCTCTGGCAATGAACGAAGAGAGTAGCATCCCCCTCCCCGTCACGCTGCAGGACCGATTGCATCAAGGCGGGCCCCACCAGCGCTTCGTCATGACCGCGGAGCTTGCGCCGCCGGTTTCCTGCGAGGCGCAGGAGGTATTGCGCAAGGCGGCCGCGCTAAAGGGCCTCGCCGACGCGGTCAATGTCACCGACGGCGCCGGCGCCCGCGCCCATATGGGCGCGCTCGCGGCGGCTACCCTCCTGATCGGCGCCGGCATCGAGCCGATCCTCCAGATCACCTGCCGCGACAAGAACCGCATTGCGCTGCAAAGCGAGATGATGGGAGCTGCCGCGCTCGGTATCCGCAACCTGCTGCTACTGACCGGCGACGACCCGAAGTCGGGCGATCAGCCCGACACCAAGCCGGTGTTCGACGTCGATTCGAAGACGCTGATCGAGACCGCGCGGCGGCTGCGCGACGAAGGCACACTGCCGACCGGCCGCAAGGTGGCGGGCCACGCTGCCTTCTTTATCGGCGCGGCCGACATGCCGATTGATCCGCCGCCCGGCTTCCAGCCGAACGGGCTCCTCGCCAAGGCCAAATCGGGCGCGCAATTCGTCCAGACGCAGTTCTGCATGGATGCCGCGATCGTGCGCCGTTACGTCGGGGTGCTCGAACAAGCCGGCCTGACGCGCCAGCTCGCCATCCTCATCGGCATCAATCCGCTGCGCTCGGCGAAATCGGCGCAATGGATGAAAAGCCACCTCTACGGCACCATCATTCCCGATGCGTTTGTGGAGCGGATGGAGAAAGCCACCGACGCGGCACGCGAAGGCGTGCGCATCTGCGTCGAATTGATCGAAGAGCTCTCGACCATTCCCGGCGTCGCCGGCGTCCACATCATGGCGCCGGGCAACGACGCGGCGATTGTGGAGGTGATTGCGGCAGCCAGAGCGCAGATGCAACAGGCCGCCGGCTAGCCAATTCGCGCCTCCACCGTCCGGATATCGATCTCAGATTTCAATGTTCGGTGCACCGGACATTTGTCGGCGATCTCCAACAGCCGCGCGCGCTGTTCGGCATTAAGCTCCCCCTCAAGCGTGATAATACGCTCAATACGATCGAGCATGCCTTCCTTGGTTTCGCATTCCGCACAATCGGTGGCGTAAACCCGGCTGTGGCGAAGCCGGACTTGCGTGCGCAGGAGCGGGAGCTTCTTGTGATCGGCATAGAGCCGCAGCGTCATCGCGGTGCAGGCGCCAAGCGCGGCGAGCAAGAGATCGTAGGGACCGGGACCGCTGCCGAGCCCGCCTGCGTCCTTCGGCTCGTCCGCAATCAGGTGATGCCGGCCGGAGATGATCTCCTGCTGGAATCGGCCGTGCAACGTTTCGCGCACCAGGACGGTGTTGAATGGGGCGTCCTCCGTATCGCTGAAAGCGGACTGTTCGGTCGCCATGGACGGCTCCTGGGCTAGAGTAAGCCGCTAACATATGCGGTTGGTCGACTGAAAATGTGCCATTATTGACACAATCGGCTATCATGATAGACCGCTCCAAGAAGATCGCGGCCCGCTTCTATCGCAGCGCGATGGGCCGGAATCCCGTCCGGGATTGGCTTCTCGAATTGGACAAGGAGGACCGCCGCGTTATTGGAAAGGATATTCAGAAAGTCGAGTTCGGTTGGCCGATCGGCATGCCGTATTGCCGTCCGCTCGGACACGGACTCTGGGAAGTGCGCAGTGACCTCTTACGCGGTCGTATCGCACGGGTGATCTTCTCAATCGTCGGCGGCGAGATGGTCCTACTGCACGGCATTGAAAAGAAAACACAAAAGACGCCCACGCATGACATCGAACTTGCCTTGAAGCGCAAGCGGGAAATCGAAAGATGAAAACGAAAAGAACAGTGAGAAAGAAGAACGGTTCCATCGATCGCACCGAGACCTTCGATGAGTTTCTCGCCAAAGAAGGCCTGCTGGCGGAAACCGAGGATACCGCGATCAAGGAAATCATCGCCGACCAGATCAAAGTCGCGATGGACAAGCAGCATTTGAGCAAGACTGCAATGGCCGCGCGGATGAAAACAAGCCGCCGTCAACTCGACCGTTTGCTTGATCCTAATAACCCCTCCGTCACGCTGGCGACATTACGGCGTGCGGCGATTGCGGTGGGACGGACACTGAGGGTGGAATTGGAGTAGCAGAGCAGTTTCCTACTAGGATTCTATAAAATGAATCTGAACTTTTTGGGTGATGCGCTGGATTATTGGAAGGGGGCTATATTTACTGACCTCCGCTCGGAGAAGTTAGTCAGCAATTTTCGAGTAGACGCGATGGCGACCGACACGCGGCAGCCAACCGACCAAACCTTGTTTGCCCGGCTTCTTCGAATTCAGGAAAGCCAACTGATATCGCATGCCTATAATTTGCGCCAAGCTCGGCGTCAGTATTTCTCGGAAATTTCTTCGAAGGGTGACTTATTTCTGGATCCCGACACCGGAATAAATACCGGACCTGTAAAACGGATCGAGCAGTACCTTCAGCCATCGGAGTTATTTGAAATATTGCAAGCGAATAAAGACCGATTAGCAATCGTGTATCAGCATGTTCGAGCCGAAAAAACACGACAAAGACTTGATAAGATTCTGGCTACGCTGGAACGCGAAAGAAAGGGACATTTTTTTGCTCTTCCTATGAATCAGGAACAGTTGCCCTACTGTTTTTCAGTCACAATAGTGATCGTGTACAATCTGTGCGCAGCTATTTTTGTCGTCTGCTTGGTGCACACGCATCACTCCGGGTTGGCTTCTGGAATTACTGAACTAAAGTCAACTTGAGGACCAAAAGCTCGCGCCTCATCTCCCCAGCTCCCGCATCGCCGCATCGAGCCCTTCGATAGTCAGCGGAAACATGCGGCCGCCGAGAACCTGCCGCATCATGCTGATCGAGGCCGTGGTGTCCCACTCGTGTTCGGGCACCGGATTGAGCCAGACGCAGGACGGATAGGTCTTAGCCACCCGCTCCATCCAGACGCGGCCCGATTCTTCGTTGAAATGCTCGACCGAACCGCCCGGCGCCATGATCTCGTAAGGCGACATCGCGGCGTCGCCGACGAAGATCACTTTGTAGTCGTGCGGATAGGTGTGCAGCACGTCCCAGGTCGGCGTCGTCTCGGTCCAGCGCCGGGCGTTCTGTTTCCACACTTTCTCGTACAGGCAATTGTGGAAATACAGGTGCACAAGGTGCTTGAACTCGGTCTTGGCGGCGGAGAACAATTCTTCGGTGGTCTTGACGTGCCAATCCATCGAGCCGCCGACGTCGAGAAACAACAGCACCTTGATGGTGTTGTGGCGCTCCGGCCGCATCAGAATATCGAGATAGCCTTTGTGCGCGGTGCCTTTGATGGTGCCGTCGAGGTCGAGTTCGTCCGGCGCGCCGGTGCGGGCGAATTTGCGCAGGCGCCGCAGCGCGATCTTGATGTTGCGGGTGCCGAGCTCGACGTCGCCGGCAAGATCGCGAAACTCGCGCTTATCCCAAACCTTCACCGCGCGGAAATTGCGGTTGGTATCCTGGCCAATGCGCACGCCTTCGGGATTGTAGCCGTAGGCACCGAACGGTGAGGTGCCGGCGGTGCCGATCCACTTTTTGCCGCCCTGGTGGCGGCCTTTTTGCTCGGCGAGCCGTTGGCGCAGCGTTTCGAGAAGCTTTTCGAGACCGCCCATCGCCTCGATCTGCTTCTTCTCCTCCGCCGTGAGATATTTCTCGGTCAGTTTTTTCAGCCACTCGGCGGGGATTTCCGCGTTGAGCGCGTCCGCGACGAGGTCGAGGCCCTTGAAGACGTGGCCGAATACGCGATCGAACTTGTCGAGATTGCGCTCGTCCTTCACCAGCACCGTGCGCGACAAATAATAGAAATCCTCGACGCGGCGAGAGGCGACGTCCTTCTCCATCGCCTCCATAAGCGTGAGATATTCGCGCAGCGTCACCGGAACGCCCGCCTGCTTCAACTCGTGAAAGAAGGTTGCGAACATCGGGGCATTCTAATCCTGGGGCCCAGTGTCCGGCTACTTTCGCCATTTCCGACTGCTTGCTCTCATCTAATGACCATCAAGTTATTGTTTCAAAACGATTTTATCCTATCTAAAGATATATCTTGCGTTATTACGTTTAATGATCTATCTAAAGATATATCTTAACAAGGAGAACTACAGAATGCATAGACATGGACATCACGGTCACGACGACCACGAATCTCGTGAAGGCCGCTGGGCGGCCGGCCGACATCGCCGCCACGGCCGTTTCGGCGGCTTCGGTTTCGGCGGACGGCACGGCAGGGACGGCGGCGGCATGAACCCCGACGATATGCGCGCCGGGCGCATGCTGGCGCAGGGCGACCTGCGGCTGGTGGCGCTGGCGCTCATCGCGGTGGCACCCCGCCACGGCTACGAAATCATCAAGCTGGTCGAGGAGAAGACCGCGGATTGGTATTCGCCGAGCCCCGGCATCGTCTATCCGACGCTGACCTATCTGGAGGAAGCCGGCTACGTCACCGCCGCGACCGAAGGCTCGAAGAAGCTCTACACCATCACCGACGAGGGCCGCGCCTATCTCGATAGCCACGGCGATCTCATCAAAATCGTGCTCGATCGGTTGACGGCGCTCGGCGAACGGGTCAACCGCTGGCGATCCGAGCGCGGTGATCGCGATAACCGCCGCGATCTGCCGCCGCTGGTCGAGGCCTCGTTCGACAACCTGCGCGACATCGTGGCGAAGCGGCTCGGCGGCGATGCCGAAGCGGAATCCCGATTGGTCGAAATCCTCGCTCGCGCGGCGACGGAATTGCAGAAGTCGTAAAAACCCGACGCGGGGTCAGGCGGCGGCGCGCCGCCCCTGATCTTGCCCCGCGAACGCGTCCGGCGTGTGCACGTGCTCCGGCCGAATGCCGACACCGATTAACAACGCCGGTACGCGCTGCAAGAGCGGAATGGCGCCAAGCAGTTTGAACACCAAGGGCGGCTTCGGCCGCTCCTGGCTCCGCAAAATGCGGCTGATCAGCCGCTTCTGAATCGTCAGCTGCAGCCATTGGGTAAGGCGCACCGCAAACATGCGGCGGCGTTGGATCGCTTGCAGATCGTCGGTCGTGATACCGCCGGCCTTGAGCGGCGCCGCCAGCCGGTTGGCGGCCGCGACCGCGTCCTGCACGGCGATATTGATGCCGACGCCGCCGACCGGCGACATCGCATGCGCGCAATCGCCGATACAGATCAGGCCCGGCCGCCACCATTTGTGCAGGCGGTCGACCGTGACGCTCAACAGCTTGATGTCGTCGAAGCTTTTCAATTCGCCGATCCGGTCGGCGAGGAACGGCGACATCCACACGACCTTGTCGCGGAACGCATCGAGGCCTTTCGCCTTGACCTCGTCGATGCCGCCTTTCGGTATGACATAGGCGCACTGCCAATAGTTGCCGCGGTCGAGCATGACCATCATGACGCCGGCCTCGACGTGGCCGAAGGCGTCGCTGGCGTCGCTTTCCTTGCGCGAGAGGCGAAACCACAGCACGTCCATCGGCGCGCCGTAATCCTCGCTCTTGAAGCCGGCTTTCTCCCGCACCGTCGAATGACGTCCGTCGCAGCCGACCACCAGATCGGCGCGGATCGCAAGCGCGCCGTCGGGCGTCTTCGCCCGCACGCCGACGACCCGGCCGGCCTCTTCGATCAGGTCGGTCGCCTCCGCCTGCATATGCAAATCGAAAGTCTTGTAGCGTTTGCCGTGGCCGGCCAGAAAATTCAGGAAGTCCCATTGCGGCATCAACGCGACGTATTTGCAATGCGTCGGCAGATGGGTGAGGTCGGCGATCGCAACGCGCACGCCGCCGATCTGGGCGGAAAGCTTTTGGATCTTTTGGTGCGGTTCTTTGAGAAAATCGTCGAGCAGCCCGAGTTCGTATATCAGCTCAAGCGTCGACGGATGCACGGTGTCGCCGCGAAAATCGCGGAGGAAATCGGCGTGCTTTTCCAAAACCACCACCTCGACCCCGGCGCGCGCCAAGAGATAGCCTAGCATCATGCCGGCGGGTCCGCCGCCGACGACACAACATTTCGTGGTGATCGAAGCGTCCGCCATCACGATTTAAAGTCCGCGCGACGATACCTTGCGATGGAGATCGACAAGGCTCAGTCTGGTCGCAACCGCCTACCGGAAATGCCGCCCGCCGTCTCGGGGTTCCGGATTTTTCCCGCGACGCCCCGACAGAGCGAAAGGATCCTCACATTTCCGCCGCAAGCGGGGTGCTAGAAGGATTATCGCAGGTCCCCCGCCTACCAACATGCGCCTTTCCATCATTCTGGCCCTTTTTATCGCCCTGGTCCCGCTCGATGCGGGATTCGCCCAGCTTGCGGGAACCGGCGATTTTCACATTGCCTGGGAGGTCAAGAACCGGTTTCGCCTGTTTCGCGACGAAACCGATTTTCTGCGCCAGGTGGCGGTAAGCCGCGGCGACGGCGTTCTTGCCGCCGAACGCCGGCTTGAACGCGACAGCGACGGCCTCGGCTGGGCCAAGGACGTGGTGGCTAACCTCTGTCTCGACAATTACGGCGAACTCCTGGAGACCTGCGACCGCGACGGCACGCGCGAAAATTATCTGGCGCCCCGCGATCACCCGATCAGCGTCGCGATCTCCGGTCCGGTGCCGCAAGATACCACCTGCGTCTGGAGCTTCGACGACGGTGACGGTCCACTCAAGCAGAGCAACGCGCCCTGCAATCAGGAAGTCAAATTGCGCGTGCGCTCAGGCCGCACCACCGTCGCCACCGTCGACATCCCGCTCGGCGACGGCACTGCCCAACGCGTGGCGACCGAGATCGCGGTGCGCGACGTGCTCATAGCCGGCCTCGGCGATTCGATCGCGGCCGGTGAGGGCGACCCCGACAAGGCGGTCGAACTGGAAGGCGGCTTCTGCTTCAAGCGCTTTCTGACCGGCGGCAGCAGCCAATATTTCCGGCCCAGTCGCGCCGGCTATGGCGACGACCGGTCCTGCGAGAATGGCCCGTCGAGCACGAACGCCAGCAAAGACTGGGCGCGCCACGGTGCGCGCTGGATGAGCCCCGCCTGCCATCGATCGCTTTACAGCTATCAGGTACGCGCCGCGCTTGCGCTTGCAATCGAGCAGCCGCATCTCGCCGTCACGCTGGTTCCGCTCGCCTGCACCGGCGCGGCAATCGATAACGGCATGTTCGGCGGCCAGCGCTCGGACGACTGTCCCTGGGTGGTCGGGATTGAGAGCTGTTCCGGCACCTCGCCCGCGCAATTCGGCGAACTCAAGGACATCATGGCGGCGGCGCATCGCCAAGATCCCAACCGTAACATCGATCTGATGTTGCTGACGGTCGGCGCCAACGACGTGAATTTCGCCGGGCTCGTCGCCAATGTCATCGTTGATGCCACCACCGAGCGGCTGTTGCTCAGGGAAGGCGGCTCCATCGTCGACGTCGCCACCGCGCAAAAAGCCCTCGACCAGGACCTGCCGGGCGAGTTCGCGCAACTGCGGACCGCGCTCAAGCCCTATGTCGGCGGCAATCTCAACCGCGTGGTTTTCGTCTCCTACGGCAATCCGGCGATGCAAGCGGACAATAAGCCCTGCCCCGGCGGCCGCGACGGCCTCGATGTCCATCCGGCCTTTGGCGCCGACAGCGAACGTCTGCGGGCGACGGCCGATTTCGTCGACTCCAAGTTTTTGCCTAAGCTCAAGGTGCTGGCGACCTGCGACGGCAACAAGATTTGCCGCGATCCGGTGACGGAGCGCATGACTTTTGTTGACGGCCATCAGCCGGCGTTCGACGGACACGGCATGTGCGCGCGCGCAGCGAACGACCCCGAATTCGATCGCAAGTGTTTTTCGACCAAAGGCGACAGTTTCACCACCGATCCGAACGCTGCGCCGGAGGATCCGATGGCTTGCGGCGAGCCTCCCGGCAATTATCGACCTTACGCTTCACGTGCACGCTGGATCAGGACGGCCAACGATAGTTATTTCACCGCTATGACCTATCCCGAAGGCATGCCCGCGATTTTGAAACCGAGTGACATCCACGACGCGCTATGGGGCGTCGGCAGCGCCGTCTATGGCGGCGCGGTGCATCCCACCGCCGAAGGCTACGCCGCGATGGCGGACGCGGCATTGCCGGCGGTACGCAGCATACTTGGTCTGTCGGCGCCGCCCGCGATTCACGCCGAACCGCTGCCGCCGCCCGGCGCGCCCGCGCCGGTTCCGTCCGCCGGAACGACGCCGCCCCGCGCCCCCTAGAGTGTGATTCTTTGGGATTGAATCGATTGGGGATTCCCAAATCGGAGCGGTTCTGATTCAAGATGCTGGCTGGATCGGAGGCCGGCATCAGATGGCACGACCCTATTCCCTTGATCTAC
>Ga0182013_10000450_pt1 | contig 57515 bp, 58 predicted proteins | sample 612S2MmetaG_FD_120487 | JGI IMG/M metagenome (GOLD analysis project Ga0182013, IMG submission 120487) | Permafrost microbial communities from Stordalen Mire, Sweden - 612S2M metaG | ecosystem: Environmental > Terrestrial > Soil > Wetlands > Permafrost | place: Sweden: Stordalen | collected...
ACCCGCGCACCAACCCGGCTTCGGTCGAGCTGAAGCACGAGCGCATCGCCTACTGGCGCGGCGTGGGTGCGCAACTATCGCCCAGGGTCGAGAAACTGGTGGCCAAGAACCCCGCCCCGGTGGCCGAACCGGCCGCAGCCTGAGTATTACGCTCTCCCCTGTTTGCTCTCCCTTGATGGTGTGCGCGGGTGACGGTGTGCGCGGACGCTCTTAAGTTGGCGCGCACAGATTAATTGCTGACGGCGGCGGGGGTGTGCTGTTACTATGCGCGCATCGATCGAAGCTGTTCGTTTTTGGCGCCAAATTCTGGTCGCCAATGATTGGCCGCACCCGGTGGGGGCAGGAGCATGACCCAAAACGCTTTAGTTGCAGTGGAAGAGCTGGTCCGCGAGATTGCGCGGGCCTTGGTGGACGAACCGGCCGCCGTTGAAGTGGAGAGCGTGGGCCGCGATGAAAGTACGGTCCTCAAACTCCACGTCGCGCCGCAGGATGTGGGCAAGGTAATCGGCAAGCAGGGACGCACCGCTCGCTCGGTGCGCACCATCCTGGGCGCCGTCAGCATGAAGCTGCATCACCGCTACACGCTCGACATTCTGGAAGAAGACGAAGCCTGAGGCGGGGGTTGCTTCCGCATCTCCCCGCAACCGGGAGGAGTGGTAACCGTGCCTGAAGAAGCCGCACAAGCAGTGCCCGCCCGAGAAGCTGAAGAAGCCGCGCAGGCTGGCCAGCCGGTCCTGGCCGGGCAGCCGGAACCTTGGGTCTGGCTGGCGCGGATTCGCCGTCCGCAAGGGCGCAAAGGCGAGGTCTTCGCCGAAATTCTCACCGATTTTCCTGAAAAATTTGCCGACCGAAAGCAGCTCTGGCTGCTGGCGGAGCCGTCTGTGGCCAAGACCGGCCCAGCAAAGCCCAGTCCAGCGAAGGGTGCGGGCGCAAATCCGAACCCCAAGCTGGCAAAATCAGCAGCAACTCCATCTTCCACAGGAGTTTCAGCCTCCCAGGGAGGTCCTCCGGCAGATTCTTCAGCCAGCGCCACCCCGCGCGAAGTTGAGCTCATCGCCCACTGGTTGCACAAAGGCGGCGTGGTGCTGCATTTTGCCGGGGTGGACTCAATCTCGGCGGCCGAGACGCTCGCCGGGCTGATCGTCGTGATTCCCTGCTCGGAGCGGGCCTCTCTGGGCGAGGACGAGGTTTACACCGGCGACCTGATCGGCTGCGTGCTGGTGGATGTGGCCCAGGGAAACGAATCCGGCCCAGCTCCGGTGGCTGTCGGCGAGATTGAAGCAGTGGACCGGACGGCCGGACCTGTGGCCCTGCTGGTGGTGCGCGGCGCTGCGGGTGAGGTCCTCATTCCCTTTGCCAAGAGCTACTTGCGGAAGATTGACCTGAAAGCCAGACGGGTGGAAATGACGCTGCCCAAGGGGCTGATCGACCTGAATGGCTGAATCTCTGCCCAGTAAATTCGCCTGAGCTGGAACCGCCCGAAGCGTTCAGCGCAGCTTTCCGGCCAATTCCTCCCGGAGCGCCGCCAGCAGCTTTTCATCCTCTTTGCTCAAAACTGCCCCTTCCAGCAGATCGGGCCGGTTGGCCAGCGTCTTGCGCAACTGCTGCTCGCGGCGCCAGCGGCGAATCTCTTTGTGGTCGCCGTTGAGCAGCGTCGCGGGAACGCTCAGGCCGCCAAAATCCGCCGGCCGGGTGAAATGGGGGTAGTCGAGCAGGCCGCCGGCGCCGTGCTGGGAGCGCGGGACGCCGTCCTCGGCCGTGGCAATCTCGGCGTCGGCCACACCAAAGCTCTCGAACTCTCCCGAGGCCTCGTTGCCCAGCACGCCGGGAATCAGCCGCGTGACCGCGTCCACCACCACGGCGGCGGCCAGTTCGCCCCCGCTCAGCACGTAATCGCCAATGGAGAGCTCCAGGTCGCAATAAAGCTGGTTGATGCGCTCGTCCACGCCCTCGTAGCGGCCGCAAATAAACACGATCCGGTCCAGCGCCGCGCCCTCGACGCCGGCCAGTTCCCGCGCCATCGCCTGGGTAAAGGGCTTTCCCTGCGCTGAAAGCAGGATTACGCGCGTTTGCGGAAGAGTTTCAGCCCGCTCCGCTTTGGGTCGAATGCCCAGCGAGGCCAGCGCCTCGGCGAGCGGCTCGGGCTTCAGTACCATCCCCTCGCCGCCGCCAAAGGGGCGATCGTCGACAGTGCGGTGCCGGTCGTGGGTGAAGGCGCGCAGATCCTGCACTCCGACCGAAACCAGCCCCTCGGCCAGCGCCCGGCGCAGTATCCCGTTCTCGAAGATGCCGGCAAAAAAGCCAGGGAAGATGGTGATAATCTCGAATCGCATGTGATTCTTTCTCGGAATATCCAGAATAAATTGATCTGGCCCCGCTGGAGTGCGGCCACCGGCTCCTACCCCAGGGCAATCGCATGAATGCATTTTATTAACCAGACTGGTTCAGATTTCTGTCGCGCCGGAGGCGCGGTGGTTGTTAGCCCCGCGCTTCAGCGTGGGGAAAGCGGCGAGGGTGGGGCACCCCGATTTTCATAATGTTCAAGCTGTCCGTTAGTGCGCCTTGGACGGCTTGACCGCCTTGGGCTGAGCCGCGTCCACCTGGCCGGCCTGGATGGCGGCGACATAAAAGTTTTCTCCGCGCGTGGGGCTGCCGGACATACGGCGCAGCATGGCCAACTGGCCCACATGGGTCAGCGCATCGGCTACCGGGCCTTGAAACAACTGCTCGATGGGAGCGTGCAGCGGCCCGTCCGAGGCCAGGAATGAGTCCAGGCTGCGCAGCGAGGAGAAGAAGCGCTGCTGCTCCTCGGCCCAGGCGCGCGGCTGGGAGACCTGCCAGCGCTCCTCGCCGACGGCCGCGCTCAGCGCCCAGTCGAACAGGTCGCCCATGTGGGCCAGAATCTCGACGGGCATACGGCCGGCAGAGGAAAATCCGGCAAAGTGATCGGGCGCGCCTTCGAGAGCCCGGGCAGCCCGGTAGGCCACGGTGGCCAGCGTATGGCGCAACAATTCGCGTTTCTCGTCCATACCCGGAACTATAACGCAATCAACCGGAGAACGCAGCCGGCTCCGCGAAAGGCCACGGCGAATTAGGCACGGAAACCGGTTCTCTGTTAGACTGGAAATTCTGAGTTCAAAGCAGGAAAAACACTTATGTCCATTCATCCCGTAATGCAGCGCCTGGCTGACAAGCTCAAGCGCACCGACCTCCCCGAGTTCGTTCCTGGCGACCAGGTTCGCGTCCAAGTGAAGATCAAGGAAGGCGACAAGGAACGCTTGCAGGCCTTCGAAGGTCTGGTGATCGCCATCAACAAAGGCCCCCAAGGCACATTCACCGTGCGCAAGATGAGCTTTGGCCAGGGCGTGGAGCGCATCTTCCCGTTCAACTCCAAGGTCATCGAAAAGATTGAGAAGATTCGCAGCTACAAGGTGCGCCGCGCCAAGCTCTTCTACATTCGCGGACTGCGTGGCAAGGCTGCCCGTCTGAAAGAAGTGGGCCGCGTCGTGGCCAAGGCGTAGGCCGCCTGGTTTTCAGGCTCCTCCGCTTTTCAGACGGCTCCGTTGGTTTGCAGTTCACTTCGTTTTTCGTTGTCCGACAACCCCGGCTTCGGCCGGGGTTGTCTTTTCCGTGTGTGCTGCGGCCGGCGGCCTCCGGCTGGGTTCGGCGCAGTGATAGTCTCCTATGTAAGAGGGTAAGCTAGCAGCAGGGTAGCGATGGAAGAGACGGTCGAAAAGACGGAGCGCATAGCCGATCAACCGACGCAGCCGGCTGACGATGCCCGCCATCGCGCTCTTGAGCAGATGCTGACGAGCCCCCGCCGCACCATGGTGTTGAGCGAGATTGTGAAGCTGGCCATGGACAGCTTTAATGCGAGCAAGCTGCGCTTCGCCCTGACCGCGCTGGGCATGGTGATCGGCACCGCCTCGGTGATTCTGGTGGTGACCATCGGTCTGACCGGCAAGGAATTCATCCTCACCGAGATTCAGAAGATCGGCACCAACTCGGTCGAGCTGGAGTACACCGGCGGCGGCGCGGCGGGCTCGCAGCACGAGTCCTACGACGACTCGCTCACCCGCGAGGACGAGAAGGCCGTGCTGGCGCAGTTGCCCAACGTGATGTACTCCTCGCCGGTGACCGAGATGCACGCGCGCATCAGCTTTGGCGGCGGCATCGTCAAGGACACGCTGGTGCTGGGCGTCAGCCCCCAGTACCAGGACATCCGCAACCTGCTGGTGCCCCTGGGCCGCTTTTTTGACGACGAGGACGACTCCACCCACCTGAAGTGCGCGGTGGTCTCCGAACTTTTCGCCCGTGACCGCTTCGGCAGCTCGGATGCGGCCGTTGGCCAAAGCTTCGAGATCAGCGGCATTCCCTTTACGATCATCGGCGTCTTCCGGGAGAGCGTGGACGACATGGGCCAGTCGGAGATTCAGGACCGGACCATCCTGATCCCCTATTCAGTGGCCCGCTACTTCACTGGCACGGAAAATGTGAAGCAGATCTACTTTTCCATGCGCAGCATGGATGAGGTTCCCGAAGCCTCCGACGAGATCCGGCGCATTGTCAGCTCCCGCCACCGGCCCAACTCGGTTTATCAGACGCAAACCCTCAAGGAAGTTCTGACCATGGCGGCGAAGATCGCCAACGCCCTGACCGCGGTTCTGGTGCTGGTGGCCGCCGTCACGCTGGCGGTGGGCGGCGTGGGCATTATGAACATCATGCTGGCCAATGTGCGCTCCCGCATCCGCGAGATTGGCATTCGCAAGGCCATGGGCGCCACCAATCGCGAGATCAAGCTCCAGTTCCTGGCCGAGGCGGTCATCATCTCACTGACCGGCGGCATCATCGGCACGCTGGTGGGGCTCTCCGTGCCTTATTCGATCCGTTTCTTCACCAACTACGATCTGCCCGTCTCCGGCTGGTCGGTGGTCATCGCCCTGGCCTCGGCCACGCTGGTGGGTGTGGTCTTCGGCACCATTCCCGCTACCCGCGCCGCGCAACTGGACCCGGTGGAGTCGCTGAAGTATGAGTGAGCCGGAGCGCCCTCCGGCCGGCTCCGGCGGCGGCGAACCTCCGCAAAAGCCCGCCCAGGGCCCGAGTCTGGCGCTCTTCTACGGGTTGCTGGCGTTGGCTCTTGCCCTGGCTGTAGGCTTTGCGCTGCTGATCGTGCTCCCCTTTTATCACCGGCGATAGAGCATTTTCACTTCTGCTCTTTACAGAAGCCTCGCACTCAAGTGGCTTTTTCTTAAGAAAAAGCCACTTGAGTGCGAGGTTTCGGTCTACAGCAATTCCAAAAATGCTATAGAGCTGCCCTCCAGCCCAAGCGGTTTCCCTCTACAGCAATGGGAAAACCTCTCCAGGTTGCCGCGCCCGCCTCACTTTGCCCGTGCGAAGCTGAGCGAGGCGGAGTTGATGCAGTAGCGCAGGCCGGTGGGACCGGGGCCGTCGGGGAAGACGTGGCCCAGATGGCCGCCGCAGCGCGCGCAGCAGACCTCGACACGCCGCATTCCCAGGCTCAGATCCTCGTGCTCGACGATGGCCTCGGAGCCTGCGGGCAGCGTAAAGCTGGGCCAGCCGCAGCCGGAATCGAATTTGGCTCCGCTCTGAAATAAAAGCGCGCCGCATCCGGCGCAGTGGTAGTCGCCGGTCTCGTGGTTTTGGGTCAGCACCCCGGTGAAGGGGCGCTCGGTGGCCTTTTCGCGCAGAATTCGGTACTGCTCGGGGGTGAGCAGGGCGCGCCACTCGGCTTCGCTCCGTTCGATGCGTTGGGGACTGCCGGTCTCTTTCGCCGCTTCGTTCATGGGTGCCTCCCGGGTTTGTTCCACGCCGATTGGATGCTCCTGAACGTGCGAAAGCATTTTCAGAATCGGCATAGAGTGAAGCGGCAATCCTGAAAAATGCTCGAAAAGCGGCGGGGCTTTCCTCGGAACCTGGCGGCCAGTTCAGTTCAGATCTCGGCGACCAGCTCAATTTCGACCAGAACGTCTTTGGGCAGGCGCGAGACCTCGACCGTCGAGCGCGCCGGCGGTGGAACGCCTTCCCTGCCGAGGTAGGCTCCGTAGACCGCGTTCATGGCGGCGAAGTCATTGAAATCCTTGAGGAAGACGGTGCTCTTGACGACGTTTTCCATTCTTGATCCGGCCGCCTCCAGAATGGCCTTCAGGTTTTCCAGCACACGGGTGGTCTGCTCGGCCACGCCACCGGCGACAACCTGTTGGGTGGCCGGGTCCAGCGGAATCTGGCCGGCCGTGAAGACGAGGGTTCCCGCGCGTACGGCTTGCGAGTAAGGGCCGATGGCGGCGGGCGCTAATGGGGTTGCGATGACCTGTTTGCTCATGCCTCGATTGTAGAGCGGCTCTCAGGCCGCATGACGTTTCTGGTTCCGTGCAAGCCGCAAAAAAGCCAGCCGGCTCATCCCCGGAATGAATCGGCGGATGAACCGGCTGGCGTAGGAACGCAGCTGGGGTGGAAAGTTGGTGGAATCGTTGGACTCAGGCCATATCGTGCAGATAGAGCCGGACCATGGTCTGATTCAGCAACTGGTGGGCAATCTCGCCAAAGGTGATGGGGCCGGTGATGTCGCCGGTCTTCTTGCCTTCGAGCTTGCCGTAGAGGTAGTTGAGAATGCAATTGCAGGCAAAAGCCGGCACTTCCTTGCCAGAGGTAAGAGTGTCGGCAAACGCGCCCGCGTAGTCCGCGACCGGCTTGGCGAAGCGATAATCGACGCCGGGGAAGACCGGAGCATACAGATCGACCGTGCCCTTGGCGGCGTCCACATTCAGGAAAGAGGCGTTGAGGTTGCTGCCGTTGTAGTCGCCGACCAGGGGGAACTCCGTAGGGATTCCCTTTTCGGTGATGTACTTGGCCAGATTGGCGGGCTTGCCATTGACCTGGCAGTTGGTTACCTGGAAGCCCGACTCCTCGAAGCGGATCACATCGCCGCCCTGGCTCTCGAAGATATTCACGATGTCCATATCGGCCATGATGCTGGCGGGCAGCGTAACGTGCAGGGCAACACACTTGGCCTCGAAGACGGAGCTTGTCTTGCCGTTGAAGACCACCGGCGCTTCCTTGCCGATCTTGTCCACGCGCACCCCCGCGACCCAGCCCACAACGGGGCGCAGCAGGAAGCCGTCGAAGGACGGCGCCTTCTCGGCAAAGGTCTTGAGCACTTCGGTGGCGGCGGGCAAGACCACGAAGGTGAAGCCATGGGCGGGCGCGTCGCGGTAGAGGCTGGCCAGATTCTCCGGCCCGTACTCGGCCGTCTTCACTGACAGGGCCATCTCCGGCACGCGGGTGACAAAGATGCGGTCCTCGGCCAGCAGGCCGCCCTGCTCGGTCATGAAGTAGGGGATGGTTCCGCCTATCCAGTTGCCGGCGGGGAGCTGGCTCAGCGCTTCGCGGCTGCCGGCCAGGAACAAGGATTCTCCGGCGGCGACTGCGGATTGCACCTCCGGGATGGTTTGCAAGGTGGTACTGATGGCTGCAAGCATAGCGCTCTCTCACTCCTTAGCTGAGAATCTTGGCGAATTCAGCGGCAAAAACCTTTTCGTATTGGATGAAGAAGTCGTGGGTCCTCTTTGCCAGCAGCTTCACGTTGGCCGGAGACGAATCCTTCTCGTAGTTGATTTTGTTGCCTTGAGCAAGCAGGTTGATGGCCAGCTTGCCCGTCTGCACCGGTTTCTTCCCGGTTACAATTTGCGTCCATATCGGATGATCAACAGCTGGGATCATCTGGCGTTCTCCTTTCGGAAATACAAGTCAACTTTCTGTTCATCGGCCTATGGGCGAAATGGATGAGGGGGAAATGATTAAAAAATATTGGGCGGCCGCCGTGTCGCAATGCAAGGCGGCTTCCCCGGCCGCCGAGGAGCGAAACCCGTCCCACGGAAGGAAATTCGGCTTGACAACTCGCATCCCGGTCCCGGGAATTGACATCTAAAAAAGACAATAGCGCTTCCCGCCAAGGCCCCAGCCCCCGGCTGGCGGAAAGCAAAGCGCTCATAAATTCGTGTCGTGCGTGTAATGTATACGTGACGAGTTCGTGATTTTTATTGATATTGCATTCATTTTTCGATAGAATGCTGATGCGAGTGTTGCCAACGCGCGACGGCAATGTTCTATGTAATTCTTTGGAGGCAATACATGGTATTCAAAACAAAAGGACAAGGCAATTGGAGAGGGCTGCTCGTTTGCGGTCTCCTCTGTCTTTTGGCCACGCTGTGCACTTTCGCGCAGGGCGGCGCAACCACGGCCCAGATCACCGGCACGGTCAAAGACCCCAGCCAGGCGGTTCTGGCCAATGTTCCGGTGGTTCTCACCAACGTGCAGACCAACGAAAAAGCCACCACCGTCACCAACGGCCAGGGCGAATACAGGTTTTCGGCCCTGCCGGCGGGCACCTACACCGTTCAGGCCGACGCCCAGGGCTTCAATCCCAGCGTAAGCGGCGCCATCAAGGTGGCCGCGGGCCAGAGCGCCCATACCGACTTCTCCCTGACCATGGCCGGCAATGTCGAGACCGTCACCGTCCAGGCCGGAGCCTTCGAGAACGCCTACCGCGTGGACAAAGTGGCGCCTGCTTCGCCCCTCGGCCCGACGCCCATCGTGAACCTTCCCTACACGATCAACGTGATCTCTCACCAGTTGATCGAGGACACGCATTCGCGCGACTTCAAGCAGATCGCCAAGTACCTGCCGCTGGTCTCCTTCCAGGAGATGCAGGGACCGGAGATTCTGCGCCCTGAAACCCGCGGCATGCAGGGCACCAACATGCAGGGCGATCGCATGGATGGAATGGGATTTGCGGTTACCGTGCCTTTCGCGCTCGAGGAGTACCAGCAGATTGAGGTTCTCAGCGGCGTGGGCGGCTCCATGTATGGCCCCTCCAACCCCTCAGGCACCTTCAACTTCGTCACCAAGGCTCCCACCGAAGACCGGTTCAACGAGGTCGGGGTGGATTATGAGGGCCGCAGCGTCATGACCGGCCATGTCGATGTGGGCGGCCGCCTGGGCCCGAACAAGATCCTCGGCTATCGCATCAATGGGCTTATGGGCGACGGCACCGGCTACGTCACCAACAGCCAGTTGCGCCGCCAGTTGGCCGACATCACGCTCGATGTGCGTCCCTTCGCCCACACCACTGTCGCGGGTAACTTCAGCTTCTACAACCTCTGGCAGCATGGATACCCCGGCTGGTTCTCCTACAATCCAACCCTCAATCCAACCGCTGTTTGCACTACCGGCTACAACTCAAAATGTTTCTCCAAACTGCCGGTGAATGCCCCCGACCCGGAGCGCCAGGGCTATGGACAACGCTTCCTGGGATCCAATACCAACAACCAGGTCGCCGAGGTGAAGCTCACTCACGATTTCAGCCCCAACTGGCACCTTTATCTCGGGGTGTTGCACCAGATCAGCTTCCGCAACCTCACCACGGCGGTCAACGCGCTCTTTGACTCCAAGGGCGATTACCAGCAGGAAGCGGAAAACGTATTCCAGGGAACGATCTCAGGCCGTTTCCAGGTCAAGAGCGACCTGGGATACGTCACCGGCAAATTCAAGACGTGGGGCGTCGAAAACGCGGTGGTATTCGGAAGCACCGGCTACAGGTTTGCGTCCTGGAGTCCCAAAACCGCCATACCCAATCCTGTTTACTTGTGCAAGCTTGACAATTCTTCTGTTTGCTTTGCCAACATTGCCAACCCGTGGATTGCTGCAAACCCCGGCTATCAGCCTTACACAGGCATTTACGGCCTTTTCGCCAGCAGCATCATTCACCAGCAGGGATTCAATTTTGGCGACACCATCACGCTGACTCCGAACTGGCTTCTGCGCGTGGCCGCCAGCCAGGACTGGACCTGGACGAACAGCTATACCTATTCCACCACCACGGACTCGCGGACTTATGTCCCCGGCTATATGAACCAGGGCGTCAGCCCCACCGCCAGCGTGCTCTACAAGCCCAGGCCAAACCAGACCGCCTACGTTACCTGGGCGGACAGCATTCAGGCTCCGGACACGGCTCCAGGGAACACGATCAGCACCACCAAACCCGCCACAAACGTCTATTTCACCAACGCCGGTCAGGCGCTTCCTCCCTACCGCAGCACGGAAGTGGAGATGGGCTACAAGGTGGAATCGCAGAGGATGAACTTCTCGGCCGACGTCTTCCGTATCCGGCGACCGTTCGCCGACACGGTCGAACTGTTTGCCTATAGCGCCTCCAATCCCAGCAATGTCTGCGGCGCGGGCGGAACACTGACGCTGGCAGGGCAGATCTGCGAAACCGACAAGATCATCGGCCAGCAGCTCAACTACGGCGCCGAGGCCATGCTCTCCGGCAATGTCACCAAGAGCTTACGGATCATCGGCGGAATTACGGCTCTGAGCCCCAAGCTGACCGATACGGTGGTTTACCTGCCGGTTGGCAATAAGTACGTGTCGGCCACCTGCACCCTTCCTGCGGGTGTTGCCGCTACCTCGCTGATCTGCCCCAGCTACGTGACCAACAACAAAACCCTGGTCGGCTTTCCCGCCTACAAATCCAACATCCTGGCCGAATATCAGTTGCCGGTGCTGTCGACGGCGTACTTTACCTTCGACTGGCAGCATGTCGGACGCCGTCCCGCCGACGACATGAACAGCTACTACGTGCCCCAGTACAACACCTTCGATCTCGGCGGCCGCTACAGCGCCAGGATCTTTGGGAATCTGACGACCTGGATCGTTACTTTCAACAACGTCTCGAATGTTCACTACTGGTCGACGCTAGGTCCGGGCAGCATTACCGGACAGAGCTCCGCCGACCTGGCGCACATGGGTGAGCCGCGCCTGCTTACGGCCACCATGCGTTACGAGTTCTAAACAGAGCAGCCAGGCGTTGCGCCCCCCCGGAAGTTCGGAGGCGCCACGCCTGGCTCTTTTTTGAGAGCCGCGATCGAAATTCAGCTGGAGGGTACGGGCTTTAGCCCGTACATCAACCTCACAATATCAACGCGGGCTTTAGCCCCTGAGGGATTGGTCGATTCCTGAACCCAATCCAGTCGCTATGCCTTCCTTTCCCTCAGGGGCTAAAGCCCCTTTCTTCCGGCCTTTGGTATGTACGGGCTGAAGCCCGTACCCTTCAAAACCCGCGTCCGTTTTTCCATTTCAATGCATCGGCCTTGGTGCGCTGACTTGTTCTTCCAAAAACTGATGAGTTCCCCCACAAATCGGCTGGAACCGTTTCAACTCTATCGTCCTGGCCGGAAGCAACCCCGAACAGCAGTTGAGAAGGAATTGAAAATGTCGAAAAAGATCAGCTTCCAAACCTGCGCCCGTTCGCTGGCGCTGGTTCTGCCCGGCCTCTGCCTGGCAGCGACCCTGAGCGCACAGACGCCCACTTGCGTTGCGCCCACCGGCCAGAAACTCACCATCTTTCACGCCGGCAGCGTCAATGCAGCCTTCAAGCCCCTGGAGGAGGCCCTGACCTGCCAGGCCGGCGTGCAGGTGATCGACAAGTTCGGCTCTAGCGTGGGCATGGCCCGGCAGTGCGTGGCCGAAAGCCCGGTCTGCGACCTCTACGCCTCGGCCGACTACCGGGACATCGACCTCTTCCTGAAGCCCTCGGGCCTGGCGAATTTCACCATCGTCTTCGCCAGGGGCAGGATGGTGCTGGCATACTCGGCCAAGGACATCGCCGAGAAGAAGCTGGCCATCGTTGACCCCAAGAGCGGCCCCTTCGATCCGCCCAACTCCATTCCCAAGGCCTCCGCGGACTGGTACAAGATTCTCGCCTCGCCTGATGTGGCCATCGGCGGCTCGGTGCCCTTCATGGACCCCGGCGCCTACCGCACCTACCTGATCTTCCAGCTTGCGCAGGAGTACTACAAGCAGCCTCTGCTCTACGACAAGCTGATGGGGCGGCTGGTGATTCCCGGCGGGGACCATTCCGCTTCGGCGCTGGGAAAGCTCTATGACTTCCAGTTGACCTATGAGCACAACGCCCGCGCCACGGCCAAGAAGGACCCGGACTTCCGTTACGTGGACCTGCCCGCCGCGGTGAATCTCTCCGACCCGTCCCTGAACGCCTTCTACGCGAAGAATGCGGTGGTGGTGCTACCCGGCCTGGAGACGCCCGGCAGCGTGCAGACGGTTCCGGTGCGCGCCGCAAGCGTGGCCTGGGGCATTACCCTGCTGAAGGGCGCTCCCGACCGGGAGAATGCAATCAAATTTCTGCAATTGCTGCTGGGCCCGGCGGGAACCGCGTCGCTCAATGCAAATGGCCCCACGCCGGTCACGCCCGCCAGCGTCACTCCGGCGGATTTCCACAATCTGCCCCCCGCGCTTCGTCCCCTGGTCAAAAGCTCGGGGAAATAAGAGCCGCACCGGTTCCCACCCTAGCCGCAAAAGCAAAAACACGGCGAGGGCGGGACACCCAAATTTGTTTTAATTCGTTCCGGGCCGACCAATAACTGCGCCATTCAACCGCATCAGAAGACCGGGCCGGCGCTTCCATCGAGGGAGCGCTGGCCCGGCTGTCTTTGCGCGCTGGGCTGCTTGATTTGGCGTTGCAATTTACACTAAAAGACTAGGAGTTCGTCAGCTTTTATGGATAAATTTGTGATTCGCGGCGGCAATCCGCTGCGGGGTACGATTCGCGTCTCGGGCGCCAAAAATTCCGCGCTGCCCTGCATGGCGGCGGCGATTCTGACCGAGGACGAGGTCACGCTCGAGAACATTCCCCAGGTGCGGGACATCGACACCGAACGGCGGCTGCTATCCTCAATGGGCGCCGAGGTGCGGCTCGACGCGCCGCACACCACCACCATCCGCTGCCAGCTCCTTTCCGATCCCGTGGCGAAGTACGAAATTGTGAAGACGATGCGCGCCAGCTCGCTGGTGCTGGGTCCGCTCATCGCCCGCACGGGAATGGCGCGCGTGGCCATGCCGGGCGGATGCGCCATCGGCGGCCGGCCGATCGACCTGCACATCAAGGGCCTGGAGAAGATGGGCGCGGCCATCACCCAGCAGCACGGCTACCTGGAGGCGCGGGCCGAGCGATTGAAGGGCGCGCACCTGGTCTTCGACAAGATTACCGTCACCGGCACCGAGGATTTGCTGATGGCCGCCGTGCTGGCCGGGGGCGAAACCCTGATGGAAAACTGCGCGCGTGAGCCCGAGGTCGTCGATCTGGCCGCGCTGCTTATCGCCATGGGCGCGAAGATCGAGGGTGCGGGAACCTCGACCATGCGCGTTGAGGGCGTCGGCCGGTTGCATGGCGCGCGCCATCGCATTTTTTCCGATCGCATCGAGGCCGGCACATTCCTGATCGCCGGCGCCATCACCGGCGGAGACCTGACGGTGGCCGGCTGCAACGCCTCTCACCTGAGCGCGGTGATTGCCAAGCTGGAAGAGGCCGGTGTCCGCGTGGATATTCTCGGGCCCGACACGGTGCGCGTGCGCGGGGCCGAAGGGCTGCGCGCCGCCGACATTTCCACCGAGGAGTACCCCGGCTTTCCCACCGACATGCAGGCGCAGTACATGGCGCTGGCCACGCAGGCCGAGGGCGTCAGCGTGGTCGAGGAGAACATCTTCGAGAACCGCTTCATGCACGTGCAGGAGCTGGCGCGGATGGGCGCGAACATCAAGGTGGAAGGCCGCACGGCCACGGTGCGCGGACCGGCCAGGCTTTCGGCCGCGGCCGTCATGTGCTCCGACCTGCGGGCTTCGGCCTCGCTGGTGCTGGCCGCGCTGGTGGCCGACGGCGAGTCGATCCTGGATCGCGTCTACCACATGGACCGCGGCTACGAGCGCATCGAGGAGAAGCTGGCCGGGGTGGGCGCCGAGATCCGGCGCATGGGCAACGTCTTCCCGACGAAAGAGGACGAAACAAACGCCGATTGAGCTTTGTGGTCTCCCAGGTCTTCTATGAGACGGCTGGGATTGTCTTCGTAGGGGGGAACTCCGAGCCTCACCGCCAGCGCCGCCCGTGTCCGTGGACGAACGCCAGCAGCCGCAACAGCAGCAGCAGAACGGCGAAGGCTACCGCGCAGATCACAATCAGCCGTTGGGAGCGTGGCTTGGTCTGGCGCGATTTTGCTTGGCGCGGCTTGGCTTGGCGGCTCATGCGGAGGGCAAAAACGGAGCAAGATCATTCTACCGTCTGATCTGGAGCCCGTAAGAAACTGTGTGCTTTGAAGGGGACGGGCTTCAGCCCGTCCGTTGAGAGCAAGGTTGAAATGCTGGCTTTAGCCACTGAGGGAATGCTGTAGCCGCAACAAATCTCCCTCAGGGGCTAAAGCCCCATCTACTTCAGGCTCTGATGATGTACGGGCTAAAAGCCCGTACCCTTCGCTCCAAACCAGGTTTCTAGACAAATTTTGAGGAGTCTTCAGCTTGCCAAATAACTCGCAGCCTTCACGGCCGGTTACCGCCGGATCAAGACGGCCTGATCCGCGCCAGCCTGCCTCTATCCTCTGCTGGTAGAATGGAAGTTGCCGCGGTGTGCGGCGATTGTCCCCTCTAGAGCGGAATAAGAGTAATCGTGTTCTTGCAGAGAGTATTCCAGGTGGCTTTTCCTTGAGAAAAAGCCGCGCGGCAGGCTTGCCTTCGGGCTACATCTACTCTGGTTTCGCTATTACGCTTCCAACCCCATGGCCTTTTTGGCCAAACCAAAAGAAGGAAAAGCCCCACTGTGACCCAGACGATCCGCAATATCGCCATCATCGCCCACGTTGACCACGGCAAGACAACCCTGGTAGACGCCATGCTCCGGCAGTCCGGAACATTCCGCGCCAACGAGCAGGTTGCCGAGCGGGTGATGGACTCGAATGAACTGGAGCGGGAGCGGGGCATCACCATCCTGGCCAAGAACACGGCGATCGTCTTTGAAGGCGGCAAGATCAACATTGTGGACACGCCGGGCCACGCCGATTTTGGCGGCGAGGTGGAGCGCGCGCTGAAGATGGTGGACGGCGTCATGCTGCTGGTGGATGCGGCCGAGGGCCCGCTGCCACAAACTCGTTATGTCCTGTCCAAGGCCCTGGAGGCCAAGCTCAAGCCCATCGTGGTCATCAACAAGATTGACCGGCCCGATGCGCGTCCGCAGGAGGTTTTGGATGAAATTTACGATCTTTTCATCGACCTCGACGCGGACGAGTCGCAGCTCGACTTTCCGGTGCTCTACGCGGTGGCGAAGGCGGGCACGGCGACCACCGACCCGGCCAAGCCGGGCGTGGATTTGCAGCCGCTCTTCGAGAGCATTGTGGCGACGATTCCCCCGGCCACCGGCGATGCCGAGGCCACGTTGCAGATTCTGGTCACCAACCTCGATTATTCGGAGTACTTTGGCCGCATCGCCATCTGCCGCGTCTTCCAGGGCACGTTGCACGCCGGCGACGACGTGACGATCTCCAAGCGCGACGGCTCGCTGATGAAGACGCGCATTACGAAGCTGTTCACCTTTAGCGGTTTGAAGCGCATCGAGACCTCCGAGACGACCATGGGCGACATTGTGGCCGTGGCCGGCGTCGAGGGCATCACCATTGGCGAGACGATCACCAGCGTCGAAAACCCCTCGCCACTGCCGCTGATTGTGATTGATGAGCCTACCATCGCCATTCAATTCAGCGTGAACAACTCGCCCTTTGCCGGGCGCGAGGGCCAGTACGTGACCAGCCGCAACCTGCGCGAGCGCCTGGAAAAGGAGCTGCTGACCAACGTCAGCATTCGCGTCGAGGACACCGGTTCGCCGGACAGCTTCAAGGTGCTGGGCCGGGGCGAACTGCAACTGGCGATTTTGATTGAAATGATGCGCCGCGAGGGCTTCGAGCTGATGGCCGGCCGACCGCAGATCGTGACCAAGACGGTGGACGGCGTGCGCATGGAGCCGGTCGAACGGCTGACCATCGACGTGCCGGAGGCTTACACCGGCGTGGTGATCGAAAAGCTGGGGCCCCGCAAGGGCGAGATGACGAAGATGCACAACCACGGGTCTGGACGGGTAAGAATGGAGTTTCGCGTGCCCTCGCGCGGCATCATCGGCCTGCGCAGCGAAATGCTGACCGAGACGCGCGGCACGATTGTGATGAACGCCCTCTTCGACGGCTACATTCCCTACCAGGGCGAGATTCCACAGCGGCCCACTGGCGCTCTGATCGCCGACCGGCAGGGACTGACCACGACTTATTCGCTGAACGGCTTGCAGGAGCGCGGCACTCTCTTCGTCGGACCGGGCGTCGAGGTTTACGAGGGCATGATCGTCGGCGAGCACTCGCGCGACAACGACCTCGACGTGAACGTGGTGCGCGAGAAGCACATGACCAACATGCGCGCCTCGAGCGCGGATGAGGCCATCCGGCTGGTGCCCGTCAAGGCTCAGAATCTGGAGCAGGCTATCGAGTTTATCGCCGAGGATGAGATGGTCGAGGTTACGCCCAAGTCGCTCAGGCTGCGCAAGAAGATTTTGCAGCAAAACAAACGGCCCAAGCGGTGGGAAAAGGGCGGCGGCGAGTAAGCTGCCGGGCTTATTCCGGCAGCTTCACCTCGAGCACTTCCTTTGCGCGAGCGGCGCGCCAGGCGGCCAGCCGTTCATAGAGCGCCGCGTCGTTCAGGGCAAGAATCTGGGCGGCAAAGAGCGCGGCGTTGCCCGCTCCGGGCTTGCCGATGGCCAAGGTGGCGACGGGAATCCCCTTGGGCATTTGCACCATCGCCAGCAGCGCATCCAGGCCGTTGAGCGGCGTGGCGGCTATGGGCACGGCCAGCACCGGGAGCAGCGTTTTGGCGGCCATTACGCCGGCCAGATGAGCCGCGCCGCCGGCCCCGGCAATCAGTACGCGCAGCCCCCGCGATTGCGCTGTTTCGACGTATTCGGAGAGTTGATCCGGGGTGCGATGCGCGCTCAAAACCCGCGCCTCGTGGGGAATTTCCAGCGCACGTAAAATCTCAATGGCAGCCAGGAGCACCTCATAGTCACTCTTGCTGCCCATCACTACGCCTACCAGCGGCTTATCGTTCATAGGGCTGATTATAGAGCGGTTCTCCTATTGCTGTAGAGTGGGTTTCTTCGATCCCACCCTAGCCGCAAAGTTTTAGGAAGCAGCTTCTTCGACTTCGCTGCGCTTGGCTCAGAATGACAAGCGAGGGTGGGGCACCCAGATCCATACCTTTAGGAGAAATGCGCCGGTCCTACTGAGGCGCGCTGCCGGAACCCTGCCCGAACTCACGGCGGAAGCGGTTTGCCTGCTCGAATTCGTCGCGCAGCTCCGGGGTGCGCAGGTTTTCGCGCAGGTGGGCCAGCCGCTGTTCGAGGGCGTGGAGCGCGGCCTGGACGGCCTCGGTGTTGGTGCAGGCGATGTCGCGCCACATCGAGTAGGGACTGGCGCCCAGGCGGGTCATCTCGCGCAGGGCGCGTCCGCCCACGTCCTTCAGCTCCGGCGCGCCGCCGAGCTGTTCCTCCAGCAGCGCGCTCAGGGCCGTTGCCACAAACTGCGGCAAGTGGCTGACCCAGGCGACCAGCTCGTCGTGGCGCGCGGCCTCGATATCAAGGGTTTTGGCTCCCATGGCCGTGACCCACTCCCGCCAGCCCTTGACCAGAGCAGCCGAATCCGGCGAGCGCTGCCAGGCCGGGTCGTCGGTGAAGAGCCAGACCGCACCGCGAAAGAGCTCCGCGTCGCCCAGCGCCGCTCCGCCGCGCTCCTTGCCGGCCATGGGGTGGCCGGGCAGAAACGCCGCGCGATCGGGAGCGTTGAAGAGCCGTCCGGCGGCGGCGGTGATCTGCGCCTTGGTGCTGCCCACGTCGGTGACCAGTTGCCCAGGGCCGAGCACAGTCGCCAGCTTCTCCATGAAGTCGAGGGTGGCGTAGATGGGCAGGGCCAGCAGAACCACCTGGCTCTCCCGCGCCGCCTGCAAGGGGTCGGTTGCAATTGAGTCGATGGCGCCCGCGGCCAGAGCCGTCTGCCCTCCCTCGGGACTCCGGTTCCAACCCACGATGGCGCCGCGAAAGCCCGCCGCGCGCAGCGCCAATCCAACTGACGTGCCCAGCAACCCCGTGCCCAGAATACTGATGCGCTCGATCATGGATTCTATTCCTGACTCCGGCTGACTTGAAAGGGCGCGGCTGAAACCGCTCCGCCAAGCGACAATAAAAACTGCGGGCTTTAGCCCCTGAGAGAATTCCCTTGCACCAATGTACATTCCCTCAGCGGCTAAAGCCGCGATCAATTTGGCTCCTCTACGGCACGGCTAAAGCCGTGCCCTTTCAAAACCGCGAGAGTTTTTGCCAACCCCGCCAGCTCCGCTAACCTCGACTAACTCTGCTCCGGCTGTCTCCCGCCCATTAACGTTACAACGTCCGCCCCACCGCCGCGGCAATGGCGCGCAACTGGCCCATCAGCTCGTCGAACTGCTCGAAGTAGAGCGTCTGCGCGGCGTCGGAGGCGGCCTTGTCGGCTTGGGGGTGAATCTCGACCAGAATCGCGTCCGCTCCGGCGGCCACCGCGGCCCGCGCCATGGGAGCCACCAGGTCGCGGCGGCCGGTGCCGTGCGAGGGGTCGCCCGCAATGGGCAGGTGCGAGAGCTTGTGGATCACCGGGATCGCCGAAAGGTCCATGGTGTTGCGCGTGGCCGTCTCATAGGTGCGAATGCCGCGCTCGCAGAGGATCACGTCGTAGTTTCCGCCGGATAGGATGTACTCGCTCGACAGCAATAATTCTTCAATCGTCGCGGCGATGCCCCGCTTCAGCAGAACAGGCTTGCGCGCCTGCCCCAGCTCGCGCAGCAGGTTGAAGTTCTGCATGTTGCGCGCCCCCACCTGGAAGCAATCCACAAAAGGCAGCATGGGCTCGATCTGCGAAATCTCCATCACCTCGCTGACCGTCAGCAGGCCGTGCGCCTGGGCGGCCTCGTGCATCAGTTGCAGCCCCGGAATGCCGAGTCCCTGAAAAGCGTAAGGCGAGGAGCGCGGCTTGAAAGCGCCTCCGCGCAGAAACTGGGCGCCGGCGGCCTTCACATGCGCGGCCGTCGCGAAGATCTGCTCGCGGTTTTCGATGGCGCATGGCCCAGCCATCACGGCCACCTGCTTGCCGCCCACCGTTACTCCGTTGGGAAACTCTACCACCGTGCCTTCCGGACGAAAGGCGCGGCCGGCCAGCTTGTAAGGCGCGCTGATGCGGTGCACGTAGAGCACGCCGGGAAGCAGTTCAAACTCTCTCAGGTCAACGCTGGCGGTCGGTCCCACGCCCGCCAGAATGGTTTGGGTCGCTCCTGTGGTTCGATGGACATTGACGCCGGCTTCCACCATGGCGTCGATCACTGCGTCGATCTGTTCCTCTGTGGCCAGCTCCTGCATGGCTACGATCATTGCTTCGTCCCTGTCTCGGGCGCGCCTGTTCCAGTCTCAGCGCCCGCGCCTTGGCCCGGCGGCGTCGCCTGGGCGTCCCTCATCGAGGCCAACTCGTTCTTCTGCAAGGCTCGCATCACGTCGATAATGCGCTCGTAGATGTGTGTCAGTTCGATGTCCGGCAGGGGGCCCTGGTTGGCGGCGCGCACGTTGGCGTAGATCACCTTTTCGCGCGCCGGCTCGTAGACCGGCAGCGAGGTGGCGGCCTTCAGATGGCCGATCATCAGTGCGGCGCGGGCCCGTTCGCTCAGCAATGCCACCAGCTGGCGGTCCAGAACATCGATCTTGTCTCGCAATTCTTCCAGCGTCATTTCATCCTCAGTGTTGCTTCCGGCAGCCGCCTCCGTTCAAAAGGAACCGGCCCCACCGGACGCATAAGAGCAAGAGTTGAATCCATCCGAACGGCCAGCGATGCGAACCGCCGCGCCGTCAGCAGGGGTTTAGAGCATTTTCGGAATACATATAGACTCTTTGAGAGCCACGGAAGGTGGCTTTTTCTTGAGGAAAAAGCCACTTGAGTGCGTGCTTTCGGTCCACATCAATTCCTCAAATGCTTTACCGGGCCGGCGCCGCTTCAGGCTGGCGCAGGCCCTTGATAAATCGAGCCACCGCGCCGGGTGCCGTCTCGGGGGTTGACCTTTCGATCAACCCCACAATCGCGCTACCGATCACCGCGGCATCGGCGAACTGGCCCACCTGGGCGACGTGTTCGCTGTTACTGATGCCGAACCCCACGGCCACCGGCAGCCGGCTCCCGTCCGCTCTCGAAAACTTGCGTATGCGGGCCACCAGCGAGGCAGCGTCGCCGGTAAGGTTCTGCTGCGTGCCGGTAATGCCGACGCGCGAAATGGCGTAAATAAAACCTTTGGAATGAGCGGCGATGGCCTCCAACCGCGCGTCGGGACTGGTGGGCGCGGCCAGAAAAACCGGATCAAGCCCCACGCGGGCCATCTCGGCCAGGTACTCACCCGCCTCTTCGACGATCAAATCGGTCACCAGCACGCCATCCACGCCGACGACGGCGGCGTGGATGGCAAATTTCTTGAGGCCGAAACGCAGAATCGGATTCAGGTAGCTGAAGATCACGAGGCCGGCCGCGGGCCGCTCGGCGCGAATCTCCCCGGCCAGCTTGAGCACATCCCTGAGCCGCGTTCCATGGGCCAGCGCACGCTCCATGGCGCGCTGAATCACCGGGCCATCGGCCAGCGGGTCGCTGAAGGGCACGCCCAGCTCGATCACATCCGCGCCGGCGTCGATGGCCGCAATCGCAATGGCGCGCGTGGCCTCAAGGCTGGGGTCGCCAGCCGTCAGATAAATCACCAGACCGGGTTGGTTTTCGGGTTTGTGATCGAATCGTATCGCCATCGAATATCCGCTAACTTGCCAACTCGCCCATCGACACGAAGCGGTTGCTGGGTTCCCTGCCCTGAAACATTGGGTACCCCATCCTCGCCGCATTCTTGCTTTTGCGGCTAGGGTGGGAAACCTCGAATTTCAGCCAACCTGCCGCCGCGCTTCCTTACAGCTTCAACTCACGCGCCAGAATGCCCATGTCCTTGTCGCCGCGCCCCGAAAGGTTCACCACCAGTATGTCATGGGCCGCCAGCGTGGGAGCAAGGCGCAGGGCCTCGGCCACGGCGTGCGCGCTTTCAAGAGCCGGCAGAATTCCCTCGGTCCGCGCGAGCCTCACCACTGCGTCGAGAGCCGCCTGGTCGTCCTGCGAGAGGTACTCGGCGCGTCCCGAGTCATGCAGCATCGCGTGCTCGGGGCCAATCGAGGCGTAATCGAGCCCCGCCGAAACCGAATGCGTCAGCGCAATCTGCCCATTCTCATCCTGCAAGACGTAGGAGTACGTCCCCTGCAGTACCCCCGGCTCGCCGCCCTGGAAGCGCGCCGCGTGCTCGCCCAGCGCCGGGCCGTAACCGCCGGCCTCGACGCCGATCAGACGCACCTCGCGGTCGGCAATGAAATCGTAGAAGGCCCCGATGGCATTCGAGCCGCCGCCCACGCAAGCGATGATGGCGGTGGGCAGCCTTCCCTCTTTTTCCAGGATCTGCTGCTTCATCTCGATGCCTATGCAGCGCTGGAAGTCGCGCACCATGGTCGGGTAGGGGTGCGCTCCCAGGGCCGAGCCCAGCAGGTAGTAGGTCGTGCGGACGTTGGTGACCCAGTCACGCATGGCCTCGCTGATGGCGTCCTTCAGGGTTTTGGAGCCCGACGAAACCCCGCGGACCTCGGCCCCCAAGAGCCTCATGCGCAGCACATTCAGTTCCTGGCGCTCCATGTCCACATCGCCCATGTAGACGACGCACTCCAGGCCCAGAAGAGCGCAGACCGTGGCCGTGGCCACGCCGTGCTGGCCCGCGCCGGTCTCGGCGATGATGCGCTTTTTGCCCATTCGCCGAGCCAGCAGGCCCTGCCCGAGGGCGTTATTGATCTTGTGCGCGCCGGTGTGCAGCAGGTCTTCGCGCTTCAGGTAGATTTTGGCCCCGCCCAACTGCTCGGTCAGCCGCTTGCAGTAGTAGAGCGGCGTGGGACGGCCGGCGTAGTTGTGCAGCAGGTCAGCCAACTCAGCCTGAAAGGCCGGGTCAACCTTGGCCTTCTCGTACTCCTGCTCCAGCTCGACCAGCGCCGCGACCAGCGTCTCCGGCACATACCGCCCGCCATAGACGCCAAAGCGGCCAGGGCGCGACTCGGGTGGATTTGCCGGACTATTGATCGATGCCATGGAGCCTCCTGCGGGTTTGCCCAAAAATGGGGGAACTATTTAGTGTACTAGGGTGGCGGGTGGCCCACCTTCGACACGCCCAAAATGAATGGGTGCCCCATCCTTCGCGTACTTTGCGAAGGGTGGGAGACGAGAATCCAATCCCGCCATCCTTCTCGTTTTGATTTTGCCGGGGGAAGGTCCGTGGTCTCCCACCCTTCCGCGATAAAACTGCGGAAGGATGGGGCACCCAGCCAAGATTCCAAATAGCGAGTGCCACACATCTTGCTTTTGAGCGGTTCAATTGAACTCTCAGAATCTGTCCATAAACTACAGGCATTGAAGGGGACGGACTTCAGCCCGTCCGTTCAGAGCTAATTTCGATTTTCGACTTTAGCCGCGGAGGGAATGTATGTCGTCCAAAAATCGCCCTCGGGGGCTAAAGCCCCAACTTTTTCTTGCCTTTGAAGTACGGGCTAAAGCCCGTACCCTTCGCCCAAACCCAAGTTTCTGGACAAGTTCTCAGAGCCGTTCGGCGTTTCAGCTCTCGATGCCTTTTGCTTTGCGCAACGCGGCAGTACGCCGCTTGGCAAAGTGCGCCTTGACCTCTTTGTGGGGAATGGCGGGTCGCGGATCGTCGAGCGCTTCCTGCACCTTGGCGCGGAACCAGGCGTCGTGTTTCGCCGCCAACTCCGCGCCCCGTTTGGCAATGTCAATCTGAAGCCCGAGGCCCAAAGCCCGGGGAGGCTTTATTTGGGCTCGATGGGCGCCGAACTGGGCGGCGCGGGAGCGGCGCTCTGCGCTTGCGCGCTGGAGGCGGGAGGCGCAGACTGCTGCTGCGCGGGCGGCGCGGGAGCGGGGGGCTCAGCCGTGCCCTTGAGGCCTTCCTTGAAGCTCCTCAGACCTTCGCCCAATCCCCTGCCCAACTCCGGCAGCCGCTTACCGCCGAACAGCACAAGCAGAACAATCGCAATAATCAGCAGGTGGGTCGGCTGCAATAGATCGCCCATGGTTTCATCCTCCGCGCGCCACATTCTAGCCAGCACGCATGATCCGTGGTTATTGTTGCACAAAGCCGGAGCCCGCGCTGGCCTGGTAATGGGATTAGCCCGACGGGCCAAATGCGCACATCTGCCGCGTCAGCGACGTCTGCCCCACCGCAGGCGGTCAGTTCACCCGCGCGGGCTTGCCCAGCCGCTCGGTCACCATGGCGTAAAAGGCGCGCAGATCCTCCTCATCGCCCACCGTCAGCCGGCGATAGACCTTCATCAGGGGAAAGAGCCTGGAGCCGCGCACCTCGATGGCGGGAATCGACGCCACGCCGCCGGGATAAGGGGAGAGCTCCCAACGGCCGGCATAGCGGCGGCGCAGCACCTCGCCCAGGTAGCTGCCCCAGAGCCGCACCTCGAAGTCCAGGTCCATATCCGGGCAGGCTCCGGCCATCACCAGAATCTCGTCCAGCACATCGATCGAATCGGAGGTGAAGTTCAGCTTTTGCTGGTACTCGCTCCAGGCCAGATTCGCCGCCGCTTGCGCATAGCCCTCCATCATCACTTCCAGGTCGAGAAATGCCGACGCCTCCAACCGTTTGCGCAGATCAACAGGGATTTTCATGCAATCTCCAGAGTATATTTCCTCCCGCTCTCCAGCGAGGTGAGGAACAGCGGAACCGGGGCATGAAAATGGCGCGGCCTTCCAGGTTTGTGACAGAATGAGAGTTATTGTGAAGCAGCAACGGAAATTGTAGCCGTGGCGGAAGTTGGAAGGCTGCCATGGGGGCAAGTGTACCTCTTCCACCGCTTCGGTAAATCAGTATTTTTCACCCGATTCATTCTTTGTTTTCAACGCATACCACTATGAAAGACATTTACATCGCCGATCTGGTCAACTTTGACGAGGGCAAGCTCTTCGACGGCTTCTTCCTCGTGCTGCTCAAGCAGCAGCGCACCACCAAAACCAACAAGCCCTACCTGAACCTGATCCTGGGCGACAAGACCGGCCAGCTTGAAGGCCGCGTCTGGGAGCCCTCCGACCCGCGCATCGCCAAAGAATTCGAGCGGGGCGACATCGTCAAGGCGCGCGGCTCGGCCTCGCGCTTCGACGACCGGCTGCAGATGAAGATCGACCAGTTGCGCATGGCTCAGCCGGGCGAGGTGGACAAAACCGACCTGCTGCCCTCGACCACCTACGACGTGACCGCCCTCTGGCGCCAGCTTCTCAGCTTTGTCGAGAGCTTCACCAATCCCGACCTGAAACTGCTCGTCACCACGCTGCTCGACGACCCGGCGATGGCCGCCGCCTACCGCGAGGCTCCGGCCGCCAAGCAGCTCCACCACGCCTGGCTGGGAGGACTGCTCGAACACGTCGTGAGCCTCTGCACCCTGGCCGACCGCGTCGCCACGCACTACCCGCTGCTCGACCGCGACCTGCTCTTGACCGGCGTCATCCTGCACGACCTCGGCAAGCTGCGCGAGCTTAGTTGGGAGATCGGCTTCGAGTACACCGTCGAGGGAATGCTGCTGGGCCACATCCAGATCGGGACGGCCCTGGTCGAAAAAGCCATCGACAGCCTGCCGGGCTTTCCGCCGCGCCTGAAAACTCTGGTGCTGCACATGATTTTGTCGCACCACGGCAAGCTGGAGTTCGGCTCGCCCAAGCTGCCCATGATCCCCGAGGCCCTGGCGCTGAGCTTCCTCGACGACCTGGACGCCAAGATGCAGGCCATGGCCAGCGAATTCGATAAATGCATCCGCGAAGGCAAAGGCCCCGACGAGATGACCGGCAAGGTCTGGTCGCTCGACCAGCGGCAGTTGCTGAACACCAAGCGCTGGCTGGGAGAAGGCAAGGAATAGGGATCAGGGGTCAGCCGGATTCTCCTCGTGGGATCAACATTTTTCATGCTATTTCAGCTCAATCGTTTTTAAGGGATTCAAGGCCGCATCGGGTGGGCTTTTCCCTGATCCCTGCCCCCTGAGCCCCGAGCCCTGCTTCTCCGTTACAATCAAGAGAATATGATTCGTTTTTCAACTGCCGGGGAGTCGCACGGAGAGGCTCTCATCGCGCTGGTCTCCGGGCTGCCGGCCGGGGTGCCGGTCGATCTGGAATTCGTCAACCGCGAGCTGTGGCGGCGTCAGCAAGGCTATGGGCGCGGCGGGCGCATGAAGATTGAAACCGACCGGGCCCACGTGCTCTCGGGCGTTCGCCACGGCAAGACCATCGGCGCGCCGATTGCGATGGAAATCGTCAACCGCGACTGGAAGAACTGGGAAGAGAAGCTGCCGGTCGAAGCCGGTGACCCGGCACTGCACCAGGCCGTGGCCTCGCCGCGTCCCGGCCACGCCGACCTGGCGGGCGCTCTGAAGTACAACTTCCCCGACGCCCGCTACGTGCTGGAGCGGGCCTCGGCGCGCGAAACCACGGCGCGCGTGGCCGCCGGCGCCCTGGCCAAGCTGATGCTGCGCGTGCTGGGAATCGAAGTCGCCAGCCATGTGATCCGCGTGGGCAGGGTCGCGCTGGAGCGCCCTGTAGCGTGGGAGGAAATTGCGGCCCTGGCCGCCAGGGATGAGATCGAACTCGGCTGCGTGGACGCGGCGACCGAGGCCCGGATGAAGGAAGAGGTCGAGGAGGTTGCCCGCACCCGCGACACGGTGGGCGGCGTCTTCGAGGTGGTGGTCCACGGCGTTCCCCCCGGCCTGGGCACCTACGTCAACTGGGACGAGCGGCTGGATGGGCTGCTGGCCTGGGCGGTGATGAGCGTGCAGGCGGTCAAGGCCGTCGAGATTGGCCGCGGAATTCTGGCCGCCGAGAGCTTTGGCTCCCAGGTTCACGACCCCATTCATTACGCCGCCGAGCCTGCTGAGCCGGGCGAGACCGGCAATCCCACCCGCTTCACCCGCCCGAGCAACAACGCTGGCGGCATCGAGGGCGGCGTCTCGAATGGTGAAGACATCGTGGTGCGCGGCTACCTGAAGCCCATCTCGACCCTGCGCCAGCCGCTGGCGTCGGTACGCTTCGACACGCGCGAGGCCACTAGCGCAGCCTACGAGCGCTCGGATATGTGCGTGGTGCCGGCCGCCGGCGTGGTGGCCGAGGCCATGGTGGCGCTGACCATTGCACGGCTGGCCCAGGAAAAATTCGGCGGCGACTCGGCCCTGGAATTGCAACGAAATTTTCGCGGTTACATCGAACAGATACGGAGTTATTAGCAGGAGCAAATGATTCTCAAGGTTGTGAAATATCCCGACCCGGTGCTCTCGCGGCCCGCGGAACCGGTTACCGAATTCGACGACGATCTGCACAAGTTGATTGCCGATATGTTCGAGACCACCTACGCCGAGCAGGGCGTTGGATTGGCCGCGCCGCAGGTGGGCGTCTCCAAGCGTCTGGTCACCATCGACTTGAGCGTGGGTAAAGTGCCCAAGGACAGGCTGGTGCTCATCAATCCCGAGATTATATGGGGCGAGGGCCGGGTCTACTTAGAAGAAGGCTGCCTGAGTTTTCCCGATATTCAGGAGAAGGTGGTGCGGGCGGCCAAGGTGCGCATCCGCGCCCAGGATGAGCACGGCAAATGGTTCGAGATGGACGGCGAAGACCTGCTCGCCCGCTGCTTTCAGCATGAGATCGACCACGTGGACGGTATGGTGTTCATCTTCCGCATGAGCGCGCTCAAGCGGGACCTGAACCAGCGCAAGATTCGCAAGCTGCAGCGCGCGGGCGAGTGGTAGATTCGCTTGCAGAACCAAGGAGCCCCGTGAAAATCGTCTTCTGCGGCACTCCGGCTTTTGCCGTGCCCACGCTCCATGCGTTGCTCGGGTCGGGCCACGAAATCGCGCTGGTGGTCTCGCAGCCCGACCGGCCCGCGGGCCGTGGTGGCCAACTCTCGGCTCCGCCCGTCAAGCTGGCCGCTCTGGCCGCCGGTCTGCCGGTGGTGCAGCCGGAAAAGATTCGTAATAATGCGGAGTTTCGCGCGCAACTGGAAACGATTGCCACCGACGCCATCGTCGTGGTGGCCTACGGCCGCCTGATTCCGCCCTGGATGCTGGAGTTGCCGCGGCTGGGCTGCATCAACCTGCACGCCAGCCTGCTGCCGCGCTATCGCGGCGCCGCGCCGATCCAGTGGGCGGTGGCCATGGGCGACGCCTTCACCGGCAACACCACCATGCTGCTCGAAGAGGGCCTCGACACCGGCCCCATCCTGCTCCAGCAGACTCACGCCATCGAGCCGCAGCAGACTGCGGCCGAGCTGTTCGATCAGTTGGCCGAGGCCGGCGCGCCACTGGTGGTCAAAACGCTGGCCGGGCTGGCCAGTGGGACCATCAAGCCCAAACCGCAGAGCCATGAAGGGGTCACCTTTGCCCCGCTGCTTCACCGCGAGGACGGGCGCATGGAATTTGCCGCGTACTCTGCCACGGAACTGAAGAATCGCTGGCGCGGCTTTCAGCCCTGGCCCGGCGCCTTCACCTCGCTCGACGGCAAGAAGCTGATTGTTCACCGTCTGGAAGCCGTCGAGGCGCCCGGCTCTCACGCATCAAACTCTGCCGAGCCCGGCCCGGCCGGAAGAGCCCTCCCCGGCCAGATTTACGTTGAAAACCACCGCCTTTTTGTCGTCTGCGCCGAGAATACCTGGCTGGAACTTCTCGAAGTTCAACTCGAAGGCAAGAAGCGCCTGGCGGCAGCCGAGTTTTTGCGCGGAATGCCGCTCGCCACCGGCACGCGGCTTGGGACGGCGGCGCAGTGACCGTCCAGAAGAAGACAGGCGCGGCAAAGACCGCGCCGAGGAACCGGGCGACAAAGCTTTCCGTGGCGCGCCAGGCCGCCTTCGACGTTCTATTAGCCGTCGAGCGCGGCCAGTCTCACTCTGATGACCTGTTGCGCGGCAAAGCCGTCAACGCGCTCTCGGCTCCCGACCGCAACCTGGCCACGGCGCTGGTGCTGGGCGTGCTGCGCTGGCAGATTCAGCTCGATCACCAGTTGCAAACCCTGCTGGCCCACCCCAACGCCCGGCTCGACCCCGAGATTCGGATTGCCTTGCGCCTGGGAGCCTTTCAGATTCTGCACCTGGACCGCATTCCCGCCCGCGCCGCCATCGACGAGAGCGTCGAGCTGGCCAAGCAGGCCGGCCACCGCTTCGCCTCCGCCATGGTTAATGCTGTCCTGCGCAAGCTCGCCACGGCTCCGACCTTCCACTTTTCAGAGGAGAGCGCGGCGGAACTGGCTCTCGCCCAGGCCCACCCCGCCTGGATGGTTGAACGCTGGGCCGGCTTTTATGGATTGGAGGCGGCGCAGGCCATTTGCCGCCACGGCCAGAGCCAGCCCATACTCGCAGTGCGTCTCGCCAGCCCAGCTGTCGCGGCAGAACTCTCCGCAACCGGCATTCAACTTGAATCCGGCCAACTGCTGACCGCCGCCCGCACCGTTCTCGCCGGCGACGTGACCGCAACCGAAGCCTTCCGCGAGGGCCGGGTGAGGTTGCAGGATGAGGGCTCGCAACTGGTGGCCGAGTTGGCCGCCGTGAATCTCAACCAAGACGAGCAAAAAATCCTCGACGCCTGTGCGGCACCGGGCGGAAAAACGCTGATTTTGGCTGAGCGCAACCCCGAAGCCCGCATTGTGTCTGTTGAAACCAGCGCGTCGAGATTGGAGCAGTTGCGGAAGCGGCTGGCCTCCCTCGGCGAGCGGGTGGAATGCCGCCAAGGCGACGCCGCGGCGCTGATGGAAGAAGCAGCTTTCGAGCTGGCGCTGGCCGACGTACCCTGTAGCGGCACCGGCACACTGGGCCGCAACCCGGAGATTCGCCACCGTTTGCGTCCCGAGGACCTCACTCGCCAGGCCGAACGCCAGCGGGCGATTTTGCAGGCCGCCCTGCGCGCCGTCCACCCTGGCGGCTGCGTGGTCTACTCCACCTGCTCGCTGGAACCGGAGGAAAATGAGCAGACTGTCACCCAGGTGCTGACGGAAAACCCGAATGCCCGCCTGATTTCGCTCGCCGCGCGCATCGAAGCCCTGCTCGGCGAGGGCATTCTCACCCCCACCGGCGCGGAGCGGCTGCGCGGCTCACTCACACCCGACGGCTGCCTGCGACTGCTCCCCGGAAGATTCCACACCGACGGCTTTTTCATCGCTCTGGTGGAGCGAACTGCCTGACAGACGGGGAAACCCTACGCCTTCCCTGATCCCTATTCCCTGTTCCCTGCTTTGCTCACTTCGCCACCGTCAGCACTACCAGCGCGCTTTGGTCCACGCGCGCGCCAGCGGGCGGCTGTTCGGCCAGCACCGCGCCGGGCCTCACCGGTGGCGTGGGCGCCGCATCCCCGCTGCCCATCGGCGCCACCGGCACATCCACAAATATTGCCGTGGACTTGATGCCCACCCTGGCCAGATCCGCCTGCGCGCTGACCACCGGCAGGCCGGTCAGGTCGGGCATGACAAAGCCATCAGCCGCCGTGTCGTCCGGAGCGGCCACCAGCAGGTTGATGCTGGGCTGCGCAATGCCCTGGGCGTGTGCCGGAGGGTCCTGGGCCAGAACCGTTCCCTCAGCCGCTCCCGTGTAAGGCAGGCGCGCCGTCGCGCCCACCTCCAGCCCTGCGCTTCTCAGCCGCAGGGCCGCCAAGCGCTCGTCCGCGCCCACCGTATCCGGCACTTCCACCTTTTGCGGGCCCAGGCTCTCGGAGACACGCACGCGCCACTCCCGCCGCACCACCGTCCCCGGCGCGGGCGACTGCGAAAGAATGTGCCCGGCAGCCACGTCGCCCGAGTAGTAGCGGTTGTCCACCTCGAGGTTGAGTCCTAGTCCCGCAGTCTGGCTGAGCGCCTCGGCCACGGTCATCCCCTTGAGCGCGGGAACCTGCACCTCGGCCCCGTGAATGGCGAAGTGCATGGTGGCAATGGCCGCCAGCAGCGCCACGGCCACCAGCAGCATCACCAGCGAGGCTACCTGGAAAAAATTCAGGACTGGACGGGCTCTCATGGTTTGGGCTCTCCCTGCTACTACCGCAGATTATCCGTCGCCGGTTCGGGGTGAATCGTCACCCGGTAGATCTCCGGGCACTCCAGTTTAAGGCGGCTCTCGAGCGCAGTGATCACCTCGTGGACGCGCCGCATCGTCAGTTTATCGGGCAGGGTGCAGTGGCAGGAGAGGTGGATCTGCTCGCCGGAGCGGCCCACGGCTATCTCATGCACGTCCATAATCTCGTCAAACAGCGCTGCCGTCGCGCGCAGCGCCTCCTCGATTTTGCGATCTTCCTTGACCCTCTTCTCAGGCCGTTCGATGGTGGCCGGTTCGCTTTCAATGTGGGTCAGCACAGAGTCGACCTCCGGTGCCTTGCGCAGAATCTGCGCCTCCATGGCGGTTACAAATTCGTGCGCGGCCAACAGCGTCATCTCCTCGTCCAGTTCCAGGTGCTGCTCGACGCGCAGCCGCCCCTGGTGCAACTGCACGCTCAGCTTGTGGAGGGAAACATTATTTTGCGCGGCCACCGCCCTGACCCGGTCAAAGACGCTTTCGGTCCTGGTCTGGCGGGGCACAGTGTGGATGACCACGTCGGCCTGGGGCAGAGCGCGATGCACGGCCGCGGTGGCCGCCCGCACCAGATCCTCAGTATGCACGAAGGTGTAGTGCCGCGGCAGAGCCAGCGTCAGGTCGGCAAAATAGGCGGCTCCGGCCCGCCGCACACGCGCCCGCTCGACGGCCAGCACACCCGGTACCCGTTCCACTTCATCGATCAGCCGCTGCCGCATCTCGGCCGGAATCTCATCCAGCAGTGCATTCACCGCCTCGTGTCCCAGCTTCACCGTCAGGCGCAGAATCAGCAGTGAAACCAACATCGCCGCCAGCGGGTCGGCGTAGCGCAGCTTGCCAAAGCCGTAGTGCGCGCCCGCCCAACTGGCGCATAGACCGGCGAGAACCGCCAGCGACGACCAGATGTCCGAGGCAAAGTGAAAGGCGTCGGTGGCCAGCGCGGGCGAACCGGTGCGCCGGGCCACCTTGTTCAGTTGCCGCGACCTCCAGAAGTCCACGCCAATCGAGGTCAGCACCACCGCCGCCGGCCACGCCGAGTGGTGCAACTCCGTACTACCGTGGAGAATCCGCCGGGTTGCCTCCCAGATGATCCACGCGCTGGAGATGGCCATCAGAAGAACCTCGCCGAAGGAGGAGAAGTTCTCGAACTTGCCGTGGCCGTATGTGTGGTGCTCGTCGGCCGGCTTGTCGCTCACCTGCACGGAGAAAAGAGTAAATGCAGCGCACACCAGGTCCAGCCCGGAATGGGCCGCATCCGACAGCACGCCCAGCGAACCGGAGATCAGCCCCGCTCCGAGCTTCAGCAACGTCATCACTGCCGCCGCCAGCATCGAAGTGAGCGCCACGCGCCGCTTCTCCGCGGAAAATGCAGCCGGATTGGGTTTGGTGGAGGTCATCTCTCAGGCTACCGCCCCGCGCACGGCCGTATACAACCCGGCAATGCCGAAGGTGTACGGCTGCCAGGCGCACTGTTCGTAGCCGGCTGCGGCCATCAGCGCGAGCATCGACGCCGGCGGAGGAAAACTGCCCACCGAGGCAGGTAAATAATTGTACGGCCTGGAGTTACATCCAACTGCACGGCCTCCCGCGGCAGAACCGCAAATGACGCGCCCGATGGCCGGCAGAACACGCCGGAAGTAGACCGCGTAGGCCTTGCCCACCAGTCCCCCCGGTTCGCTGAACTCCAAAATCCCCAACTGGCCGCCCGGCTTCAGCACGCGATGGAACTCCCTCAATCCGGCCTCGTAGTTGGCCAGATTCCTGAATCCGAAGGCTATGACAATCAGGTCCAGCGATGCGGACTTGAGCGGCAGGTGCAGCGCATCGGCCTCGAGCAGTACTGCGTATGGCGAGGCTTTGTGCCGTTCCGTGTGCTCTTTTTCGCCCAAAACCGGCCCTCTGAAGCCCTTCGCGGCAAATTTTTCCGCCCCGCGGCTCAGCATTCCACGGGAAAAATCCACCGCCAGAATCGGCCGCGCCCCCCGAGGCCGCAGTTTCAGCAGAGCCAGGGTCATGTCGCCCGTGCCGCAGCAGACGTCCAGCACCGCCGCCTCCGGATCGGCCATAATTTCACGAAAACGCCGCGCCGCCCGCCGCCACCACAGCCGGTCTACATTGGCCGAGAGCAGGTGGTTCAGCAGGTCGTAGCGGGGCGCAATCGAGTTAAAAATTTCCTGCACGGCCCGCGCCGCGCTGGCCTCATCCTGCGCGCCTGGCGGCCTAGCTCCGGCGGCTGCCATCAGGAGTGTTGCTCCCCGGCCCGCGCCAGCACGTACCCCATCGCGGCCTCCAGTTCGGCAGCCGTCACGTCCTCGACCACGCCCGCGTCGCCCACGCCCAACGGCAGCACGAAGCGCCTGACCCCGCCCAGGTTCTTTTTGTCGCCGCCCGTGGCCGCCACCACGCGGGCCGCGCGCAGTTTCAACGGCGGCAGCGGTCCGTAAAGGTAAATCAAGCTCTCCAGCCGCTCGAACTGAGCCCGCGAAACGAGTCCCCGCTGCCGGGCCAGGAAGAGCGCGGCCACCATGCCCCAGCCCACCGCCTCGCCGTGCAACAGCGTTTTGTAGCCGGTGGCCTGTTCGAGGGCGTGGCCCACGGTGTGCCCCAGGTTCAGGATCATGCGCAGCCCGCTCTCGCGCTCGTCCAGGTTCACCACCCCAGCCTTCATGCGAATCGAGGCGGCGATCACCTTCTCCAGGGCCTTGGCGTCGCGTCCCAGCACTTCGCCCGCGTGCTCTTCCATGAAGCGCACCAGCGAACGGTCACGGATAATCCCAGCCTTGATGCTCTCCATCAGTCCGGCGCGCAGTTCGCGCTCCGGCAGCGTGCCCAGAACGTCGATGTCGGCGAAGACCGCCAGCGGATGATGGAAGCTGCCCACCAGATTCTTGCCCTCGGGAAGGTTCACGCCGGTTTTGCCGCCCACCGAGGAATCCACCTGCGCCAGAAATGTCGTCGGCACCTGAATATAGGGAATGCCGCGCATGAAGATTGAGGCCAGAAAGCCGCCCACGTCGCCCACAATTCCGCCGCCAAAGGCAATCAGCAGGCTGCCGCGATCACCGCCCGCCGCCGCCATCTGCCGCGCCAGTCCTTCCACGCTGGACAGCGTTTTGTGCTTTTCGCCGCTGGCTAAAAACAGCGCAATCGGCGGCTCGGCAAAGGAAGATAGAAAAGCCTCGTTCCATAGCGCCCAAATCTCCGGCGAAGTGAGGACAAAAACCCGCCGCGGCAGCTTGCCCGCAATGCGTTCGATGCGCGGCGCCAGCGAGCCAATCAGCCCGCTGCCCGTCACCACGCCGTACTTTGCCGAAGGAGTCTCTACTCGTATCGTCTGCACGCTGCCTCAATCGTAAAGCTCACCCGAGCTGCACACCCGGCCCGCGGGAGCCGGAGTTGGCGGACGGCCCGGTTCGACCGGCGCCGGCCGAGGCGCTTTACTTGCAATTAGCTCTTCAGCGCCACCCGAATGTGCAGTTCCTTCAACTGCTGATCCGAGACGGTGGTCGGCGCGTCCACCATCAGGTCGATGGCCTTGGCGGTCTTGGGGAAGGCGATCACCTCGCGCAGGCTGGGCGCTCCGGCCAAGAGCATTACGATGCGGTCGACGCCGAGCGCAATGCCGCCGTGGGGCGGAGTGCCGTACTCCAGCGCGTCGAGGAAGAAGCCAAAACGCGCGCGGGCCTCTTCGTCGCTGATGCCGAGCGACTGGAATATCTGCTGCTGCACGTCCTTGCGGTGAATGCGGATCGAGCCCGAGCCGAGTTCCAGGCCGTTCATCGCCAGGTCGTAGCAGTTGGCGCGCACACTGGCCGGATCGCTGACCAGGTTCTTCATGTCGGCCTCGTGCGGCGCGGTGAAGGGGTGGTGCGCCGGCATCCACTTGCCCAGTGCCTCATCGTACTCGAACATCGGAAAGTCGGTGACCCAGACGGGCTGGAAGGCCGCCGCGCCGTCCACGGCCGCATCGCCCTCTCCGCGTGCCGCCGCCTCCTGCACGACTTTTTCGGTCACGGCGAAGGCTCCGTGCCGCTCGGCGTACTTTTTCGCCAGCTCGGTGCGGAAGTTGCCGGCCGCTGAGTAGACGTTGATCTCGCGCTGCGAAAGCCGGCCCTCGAATTTGGTGTCGCTGGCCTTGACGGGGTTGGCGGGGTCGCCGGCCACGATGATGACGAAGTCGCCCTCGGCCGCGCCGGCCAGTTCGCGCACTTTGACGGCGGCCTCGGGAAATCCCTTGGCCAGCCGCTTGAAATCGTCGATGAACTTGGCGCCCTTCTTCAAATCGAAGAGCGGGTGGTTGTCCTCGCGTTCCTTGCGGCTCAGCTCGCCCACGTTGGGAATGCGCAAGGCCACCACCGGCAGAGCCGGATCGATCTGCAACGCGGCCAGGTTCGCATCGGTGAAGGCGGGGCGCACATCGGTCAGCCCCGGCAGGCGCGGGTCAGGTTTGTCGCTCCCGTACTGCCGCATCGACTCGTCGTAAGTGATCTTCTGAAACGGCGTGGGCAATGTGACCCCGGCAGCGGCAAAACCGGCCGCCAAAAACTGCTCCACAACTCCAAAAACAGTTTCTTGGCGGGGGAAGCTCATTTCCAGATCCACCTGCGTGAACTCAAGCTGACGGTCGGCGCGCAAATCCTCGTCGCGGAAGCAGCGGGCAATTTGAAAATATTTGTCGAAGCCGGAGATCATCAGAATCTGTTTGAAGATCTGCGGCGATTGCGGCAGCGCGTAGAATTCGCCCGGATGCAGGCGGCTGGGAACCAGGAAATCGCGCGCGCCCTCGGGGGTGGATTTGGTCAGAATCGGCGTTTCGATCTCCAGAAAACCCTGGCGGCTGAGGTTGTCGCGAATAGCCAGCGTAATGTCGTGGCGCAGGCGAAAGTTGTGCTGCATCTCGGGGCGGCGCAGGTCCACGTAGCGGAACTTCAGCCGGACCTCCTCATTCTGAATCGCATCCTCGGAGGGCGAAAACGGCGCCAGTCGGGTGTCGTTCAAAACCAGCAGCTCGGTGGCCTCGATTTCGATCTCGCCGGTCACCATCTTGGGGTTGATGGTGTCGGCCGAGCGCGGGCGCACCCGGCCGACGGCGGCCACCACGTACTCCGGCCGGACCATCTCGCCTTTACTGTGGCCCTCGGGGGTCAGTTCCTTGTCGAGCACGATCTGCGTAATGCCGGTGCGGTCGCGCAGGTCGAGGAAGATCAGGTTGCCGTGATCGCGACGGCGGTTGACCCAGCCCATTAAAACCACCTGCTGGCCGGCGTTGGCCAAGCGCAATTCGCCGCAGTAATGCGTCCGTTCGAGAGTTCCTAGAAAATCGAGCACTTCCTGTGTCCTTTACTTGCTAGCTAGCTTTACGCAGCAATGCGTTTCAGCCTGAATCTTCCGACAAAACCCTGGGTGCCCCACCCTCGCCGCGTCTTTGTTTTTGCGGCTAGGGTGGGAAACCACAAACCTGCACCGGTCATCGAGCCGGGTCCCGATTCTGGGACCTGGGAAACCACAAATCCGCGTCCGGTCACTGAGATAGAAAGGCCGCCAATTCCGCGCGCGGAACCTTGGTCTGTATGCCGGTGGAGAAGTTCTTCACTGTCAGAATACCGGACTGGAGCTCGTCCTCGCCCAGGATGACGATCTGGCGGGCGGTCTTATCGGCCGCCTCGAAGGATTTTTTGAGGCGAAAACTGCCCTCGCCCAACTCAATGCGCAGTCCAGAGCGACGCAACTCGCGGGCCAGGGCCAGGGCGGCGGCGTTCACCGTCTCGCCCAGCGGCGCTACGAAGGCTGCTGCTTTCTCATCCTGCTGGGCATTTTCAAGAGCCAGCAGGGTCAGGACCAGCCGGTCCTCGCCCACGGCGAAGCCGATCCCCGGCGCCCTCGGCCCGCCCAGCATCTCGCTCAGGCCGTCGTAGCGGCCGCCGCCCAGCAGGGCGTTCTGCGCGCCCAGGCCCCCGTGGGTGAACTCGAAGGTCGTCCGCGTGTAGTAGTCCAGGCCGCGCACCAGCCGGTGGTTGCGCGTATACGGCACGCCGGCCGCGTCCAGCGCCGCCGTCACTGCGGCAAAGTGGGCCCGCGAGGCCTCGTCCAAGGAATCCGCGATCATCGGCAGCGTCTCGATGATCGGCTGGTCGGCGGGAACCTTGCAATCGAGCACGCGCAGGGGATTGGTCTCGGCGCGCCGCTGGCAGTCCGGGCACATCTGCGCGACAACGGGGACGAGGGCGGCGCGCAGCGCCTGGTTGTAACGTTCGCGGTCCGCAGCAGACCCGACAGAGTTCAGGTGTAAGGTCCAGCCGGTGATGCCCAGCTCGTCCAGCAGCGTGGCCAGCATTTCCAGGATTTCGGCGTCACGCAGCGGCGATTCGCTGCCCGCCGACGGCGGCCCGATCACTTCCGCGCCGATCTGCGAAAACTGCCGGTAGCGGCCCTTCTGCGGCCGCTCGCGGCGGAACTGCGGACCGAGGTAGTAGAGCTTCTGCAACTGGCCGCTCTCGCCGAGGCCGTGCTCGATGTAGGCGCGCACCACGCCAGCAGTGTTCTCCGGGCGCAGGGTCAGCGATTGCGTCTTTTCCGACTGCGCGCGGGCGCGATCCTCCCAGGTGTACATTTCCTTGGAGACAATGTCAGTCTCCTCGCCCACGCCGCGGGCAAAGAGCGTGGTGTCCTCAAAGACGGGGGTGCGAATCTCGCCGAAGTTATAGCGGGCAAAGACGGAGCGGGCCGTAGCCTCGATCCGGTTCCATAGCGCCGTCTCCGGCGGCAACAGGTCGCGCGTGCCGCGAACGGCTTTCAGTGTGCTCATAACCTCTATAGTCTAAATGTTCGTTGGAGTTGAGTTGGCATTGAGTTGAAAGTGCTCGTACAATCGTTTTGCAGAGAGTGCGATTCCCTCACGCCAGGAGAATTCGGAGTCCAAGGAGCTTTGCCATGATGTTTCATGTAGTTCTGCATCCCGAAGAAGATGGCTGGATTGTGGCCGAGTGCCCCGCGTTGCCGGGTTGCGTAAGCCAGGGGAAGGACGAAAAGGAAGCTCTTGTCAATATCCGCGAAGCAATTGGAGGCTGGCTCTGGGCGGAAGATCAGAAGGCAGCCGATTCATTGCCGGCTGGACAAATGCCTGTGCTTGTAGCGGTTTAGAGAGCTCCGCCTAGGCGTAGTGAAGGCTTTGCTTTGGGTGAAAAAAGATTTTTATATTTTGCAGACTATTCTTTTGCCGATTATTACGATGGAAAACTGCAAGATAGATAAAGCCCGGGAGGGCGATCTATGGGAAGGCTCGGCAATATTTCTGGAAAAGACGCGACGAAAGCATTTGCGAAGGCTGGTTGGCTGGCCCGAGGCCAAGCCGGAAGCCATCTGATCCTCACGAAAGCCGGCATCCGGGCAAATCTCACGGTTCCGCTGCATCCCGAGCTTGCTCCCGGCACACTGCGCGCGTTGATTCGGGTAGCAGGTCTGACTGTCGATGAGTTTCTAAATCTCCTTTGAGTAAATTACCTTGGCGCGAATTTCTCCCTCAGAACCGCGCCCGGCAAGTGGCCGCTGCTCGCCGGGTGTGGCCTCCCCTCGCTGGTTTATCGTTGAAAGCAGCCCATGAAGCAGACTCTTACACGACTTGCGCTCACGCTCCCGGTCGTCTGGCTGGTGGTTTCGCTGGTTTTTCTGCTGATTCACCTGGTTCCCGGCGACCCTATCCAGCAGATGCTGGGCGAGGGCGCGACCCCGGCCGACATTGGGGCCTTGCGCCACCAGTACGGCCTTGACCTGCCGCTGGGGGCGCAGTACCTGCACTATTGGGAGGGGGTTCTGCGCGGCGACCTGGGCGACTCCATCCGCCTGCACGACACCGTGGGCCACCTGATCGCCGCGCGCTACCCCTACACGCTGGCCTTGACGCTGACCGCCTTGGGGCTGGGACTGGCCCTGGCTCTGCCCGCCGGAATTCTGGCCGCCGTGAGCCGGGGACGCTGGCTGGACCAAATTCTGTCGGTCGTCAGCCTCTTCGGCCTCTCGGTGCCTGGGCTGGCGCTGGGTCCGGTGCTGATTCTGGTCTTCTCGATCAGCCTCGGCTGGCTGCCCGTCTCCGGGGCGAATGCGGGCGGAGGTAAATGGATCGACTGGCGCTATCTTGTGCTGCCATCGGTGGCGATGGGAGCCTCGCTGGCTGCCATTTTGACCCGCATGGTGCGCACGTCAATGCTCGAAGAGCTGGGCCAGGATTACATTCGCACCGCCCGCGCCAAGGGGCTGAGCGAGCGCGCCGTGGTCTGCCGCCACGCCCTGCCCAATGCGCTGGTTCCCATCGTCACCGTGGTGGGCTTGCAGTTTGGCGCGCTGCTGGCTGGGGCGATTGTGACCGAGACCATCTTCAGTTGGCCGGGGCTGGGACGGCTGACGGTCAGCGCCATCTCCAATCGCGACTACGCGCTGGTGCAGGGCTGCCTGCTGTCGATTGGGCTGACCTATGTGCTGGTGAACCTGCTGACCGACGTGGTTTATTGCTGGGTGAACCCGCGAATGCGGGGGTAAAGGCAGCTGTTAGAGCATTTTCGGAAATTGTGTAGACCTAGATTGCATTGGTATCCCGCCCATTTCCGCAACAAACGCGGAAATGGACGGGGCACAGGCTGGCGGCTTGTTCCTTGCTCAGACGCAATCGATCGCAATCAGCTTGGCGTCGAATTCGCCTTCATCGCTTATCGTCAGCAGCCCCACCGTCATCGGCAACTGAAACCGCCTTGGCCCGCAGGAGCCGGGGTTGAAGTAGAGCACCTCTTTTTTGAAGAACAAGCGGGGCACGTGGGTGTGGCCGAAGAAGACGGTGGCAAACTTACCAGCTGCTGGGTCCAGGTGCAAGGTGTTCAAATCGTGCAACATATAGGTGTAATGGCCACCAAGTAGCACGACCTCGGTCTCCGGCAGCTCGGCGCAGGGGCCTTCGCGGTCCACGTTGCCGCGCACCGCCGTGACGGGAGCGATTTTGCCCAGCTCATCGAGCACCGACTGCGCCCCCACATCGCCCAGGTGAAGGATGCGCTCGACGCCGGCCAGAGCCTCGGTGAGTTCAGGGCGAAAGAGTCCGTGAGTGTCACTGACGACGCCGATTTTCATCTATAGCCCCATCTCCAGCCGGGTGCGCGGGTCGAGTTGGTCGCGCAGCGCGTCGCCGAGAAAGTTGAAGCCGAGCACGGCTCCGGCCACCGCGGCGGCGGGAAACAGAACCATGTGGGGCGAGTCGAACAGGTGCAGCCGGGCGTCGTTCAGCATGGCCCCCCAACTGGGCGCGGGAGCGGGAATGCCCAGGCCAAGAAAGGAGAGCGTGGCCTCGGCCAGAATCACTCCGGCCATACCGACGGCCGCCTGCACCAGAATCGGCTGGACAATATTGGGCAGAATGTGGCGGAAGAAGATGCGCAAGCCGCTGGCTCCCAGGGCGCGGGCCGCATCCACGTATTCGCGGTCGCGCACGGACATCACCTGCGCGCGGACCAGGCGGGCATAGCCGGCCCAGCCGCCGATGGCCAAGGCGAGCACCAAATTGGTGAAGCCCGGCCCCAGAAAGGCGGCAAAGGCGATGGCCAGCAGAATTCCCGGCAGGGCCAGAAAGGTGTTCATGGCGAAGGTGGTCAGGGCGGTGTCAACCCAGCCGCCCAGGTAACCGGCCAGTCCGCCGACGGTGATCCCCAAGGCCAGCGAGACCGAAACCACCGTGACCGAGACGGCCAGCGAAAGCCGCGCTCCCCACAGCAGGCGGGAGAGCGTGTCCCGGCCCAGTTCGTCGGTTCCGGCCCAGTGCACGGCCGAGGGGCCTTCGAGGCGATGCACAAGGTCGATGGCGGCGGGATTCGAGGGCGCCAGCCAAGGCGCGGACAGCCCGCCCGCGACGAAGGCCGCCAGCAGCAAGAGGCCCGCCACGGCCAGCGGCTGGCGGCGAATGCGATGGCGGAGTGCGAAAAGCGAACTGGCGGAAAAAAAACTCATCGATAGAGCAAGAATACCGCGACAATCACGGCCAGGCAGGGTCTAATTGTTCATGGGCTTTAGGAGGAGATGCTGTTTTTTTTGTCTAGCGCTCATTGCGCCCGTGGTATTAGCGCAGGAGCCGCGGTTTCGGCCATCACGGATGGAAAGTTCTCATGCCATCCAGGCGGAGGCGTGGCAGATTGTCGCGCTGGCCAATCAGGCCCGCGCCGAAGCTGGCGCCGGGCCGCTCAAGTGGGACGCAGCACTGGCGACGGCCGCGCGCGAGCATTGTCTGCAAATGGCCGCCGAAGGGCCGATTTCCCACCGCTATGAGGGCGAACCAGGCCTGGCAAAACGCGCCGCACAGGCCGGTGCTCACTTCAGCCTGGTGGAGGAAAATGTAGCGTTTGGCCCCGATCCGGCCGCCATTCACGAGGGGTGGATGCGCTCGCCCGGTCACCGCGAGAATCTGCTGAATCCCCAGGTCGACCGGGTGGGAGTAGCCGTGGTGGCCAGCCGGGGAGCGATCTATGCCGTGGCCGACTATGAGCGCGCCGTGCCCGTGTTCTCGTCGGCCCAGGCGGAGTCCAAGGTCGCTGCGCTGGTCGAGGCCCGCGGAGCCTACGTTCTGCACGATACGGCCGCCGCCCGTGCCGCTTGCGCCATGAACCATGGTTTCCCCCGCTCCTCAGCCGGCTTGCAACCCCAATTCATCATGCGCTGGCAGGACGCGGATTTGAACCGCCTGCCTCGGCAGCTGGCCGAGAAGCTCTCCTCGGGCGAGTTTCGCCAGGCCGCAGTGGGCTGTTGTCCGGCGCAGAATCAGGAAGAGGCCTTCACGGCCTACCGCCTGGCGGTACTGCTCTACTGAATTTGTTTGGCTCAGTTTCTCTCCCAGGGCGGCGGAACTTTGACGGAGGCCATTCCCGCGGCGGTTGCCGCCTGAATGCCAATCTCCGTATCCTCGAAAACCAGGCAATCGGCGGGCGCCACTCCCAGCCGCTCGGCGGCCAGCAGAAATGCATCCGGGGCCGGCTTGCCGCGCGTGTAGTCGTCCGCGCCGACAATAGTCTCGAATTTCTCCAGCAGGCCAAGCGCGGTCAGCGACCGGACCACCGAGCTGCGCCTGCCGCCCGAGACCACGGCGAAGGGAAGCTGGCCGTGCCGGGCCTCGATGTGCTCCACCACCTCCGGGATCACCTTGAGCCGCGGCAGCAGATCGAAGTAAAGCTCTTCCTTGTACTGAGCGAGGGCCTCGACGGGCATCTTCAGCCCGTTCATCTCGTTCAGCGTGCTGATGATCACGTCGGTGGGCTTGCCGCCCCAGGCGTAAAACAGCTCCTCGTCGAACTCGCAGCCCCACTCCCCCAGCGCCGCCTTCCAGGCAATGTAATGCAGCGGCATGGAATCCACAATCGTACCGTCGCAGTCGAACAGATAGGCTCGGAAGTTGCCTACGGGCAGTTTCAGCTTCATGCCGGGCAGCCACCCTGGCCGGGCTCGCCCGTGCCACTTCCGCCTTCGCCACTACCGCCCGCGCCAATCCTGTCTTCGTTGAGGCCGCCCTCGCCGGGCTTGGTCGGCTCCATCCTCAGGGCGTTGTTGAAGCGGTTGAAGTAGTTGAACAGGCCAATGGCGCAAAGCAATTCGACAACCTCGCCCTCTGAATAGAAGCCGCGCAACTCGGCGAACTGCTCGTCTGAAACCGCGTTGGCGTCGCGGGTGACGGTCTCGGCCAGCCGCAGGGCGGCCTTTTCGGCGGGGGTGAAATCCTCGCGGTGCGGCCAGTCGGACAGGTGGGTGAGCTGCTCGTCGCTCCAACCCAGGTTTTTAGCCAGAATGGTGTGGCTCGCCAGGCAATAAGGGGTCTCATTCACCTGGCTGGTGCGCACGATAATCAGCTCTTTGAGCTTGGCTGGAAGCGTGCCGGTGGTGAGCACGGCGCTGAAGTGTGCCTGCATGGTCGCGAAGATCTCCGGCCGGTGGGCCATCACGCGAAACATATTGGGCACATTGCCGCGCAGGGCAAAAACTTTGTCGTAGAGCGCGACCATCTCCGGAGTCACTTCGCCGCGCTTCAACCGGGAAATTCGGGACATCTGCTCTCCTCATTTCGGCCCCGCTCAGGGCGAGCCTTCTCTTCCTCTATCGTATCGCCAACACCGGCTACTGGCGCACGTCCCTTTCAGCGGCCTGGTTTACGCCGTCGGAAGGCGCGCACCGAAATCCGAAGGCAGCAATATAGAAGGAAGTCCAGAGCGGCCTCTGTTGCGCATTTACAGCGGCCAGTTCAAGCGGCCCAGTTCACGTCCAGGCTTTTCCGCGCTGGCAAACTGGCTCTATTCACAAGGCGCTATCGAATCCGTTGGGCAATCGCCGGATAAGTTTTGTTGAGCCATTTCGAGACCGCTGCAGGGGATTGCTCGCAGGCTTTCTTGAGCGGCTTTTGCGGCGTGAATCCCCAGCGCTTGAAATACTTGCCCGTATTGAACACGGTCAGCCGGATGCCGAAGCGCACTGCGATCAATTCGCTGACCGCCTGGCGAGTCCACAAGGCATAACTCAACTTCAACTGGTCGGGCGTGCGGTCCTGAATCATCCACTGGGCTTGGCGTTCCTGCTCGGCCGAAAGCTGGCGGCCCGAGCCCTTGGGACGGCCCGCGCGCTTGACCTTCGCCGCAGCCCAGCCGCCCTGCCGAAACGCCTTGTGCGCCCCGACAACTGTGTGGGTGGAAATCTCGCACTCTCGCGCCGTTTCACGCACGGCAACTCCGGCTTCGCGCAGTTTGACCGCACGCCGCCGACGTTCGTTTAACACCGCATCCGGCAATCCGCGGGAATCAATCTTCTCCTTGCTTCTTTAGCATGCGCAGAAGTCGAAATGGTTGCATATCTTATGAACCGGGCCGTTAGTATCGGCTCGACTCATCCAAGTGTCTGTATAGTTTTGCTCACCTCGTGCAAATGCTGTCAGAATTCGTTAAATGGGAAAATGGCCAGCAACCTGATAGGGGTTGCTTAAGAGAGCGAGTTACAGTTCCGAGCAAATATGACCATTCTTGGGAATCCCAGTTCTGTAAATATGATATAGTGAGCGGTTTGATGCCAGCATACATATCACTTTCAGCGATATGTATGCTGGCGAAGTGCGAAGGAGATCGGAGAAAACCTTGACGTTAACCATGAGAAGACAAATTTCGCAGTCCTTGCATATTTGTCACGGTATTCCGCCGGGCAGGATGCGTAGCCGGTTGATCGAAAATACTTGCGGCGCAAAGATCCGTGGGGGAATGCTGCTGCTTTTGGCCGCTGCAGCTCTTTCTAGCCTGCCTGCGACGGCTGGATCGCAATCGCTGCCCGACTCGGTAGACTCTTCCGGTCCTGTAGCCAGCACAACCTCTGGCCAGATTGACCTGACCTATGTGCGCCCGACGGAGAAGACAAAGGTCATCAACTACGTTTTCGATGCCTTCGGTCCCTACCCGATTGCCGGAGCGGCATTCGCGGCAGGTATCGGCCAGGCAAGCAATGCACCACCGGAGTGGAATCAAGGCGCCGAGGGATACGCCAGAAGATTCGGATCGGACTATGGAATTGCCGTGATTGGGACAACGACGCGTTATGCGCTGTCTGAGGCCTTCAAGGAAGATTCCATATACTACCCGTGTGAATGCCGCGGCATATTCCCACGGCTGAGCCACGCCGTGACTTCGACCTTGACGGCGCGCCGGGGCGATGACGGCCACCGCGTCTTCTCTTTCCCCGCGCTTGTCGCGCCCTATGCGGGCACGATGACCGCGGTCTATGGCTGGTATCCCGGCCGTTATGGCGCCAAGGACGCATTCCGCATGGGAAACTATAGCTTGCTGATTTCCGCTGGCGGAAACATTTCCTTGGAGTTTCTCTTTGGCGGACCCCACTCGCTGCTTCATCGCATGCATCTGAACAAGGCGCACGGCTCGCCAGAGCCTGGTTCTAACCATTGAACAATAGCGTGTTTACCACCGTAGCAGGCGCCAGTTCGCCGCTTCCAAGGCAGCGAGTACTACCCATGCTATCGGTGGCAGCTTCCGTTGGCAGGGTGGTCAACGACTTCTTTGAGTGGTTCGGCAACCTGGGCATTTTTTCCTGGAGGGTTCTCTGCGCGGCGCTGACACCGCCGTATGAAGGCCGCGAACTTCTGCGTCAGCTTGACGAGGTTGGATCGAAGTCTCTTCCCCTGGTTGCATTGGCCGGCGCCGCGATCGGCGTTGTGCTCTCGATGGAAGCCCGTTACACTCTAAGTCGATTCGGCGCAAAATCGATGTTTCCCGTAACTCTTGTGTACTCCGTGATTCAGGTCATGGGTCCGATCATGACCGGCCTGATCGTGAGCGGGCGCGTGGGCGCGGGCATTGGCGCGGAGCTGGCGTCGATGAAAGTAACCGAGCAAATTGACGCCATCGAGGCATCGGCTATCAATCCCTACAGGCTGCTGGCGGCGACGCGAATCCTGGCCTGCATTCTGATCATGCCACTTTTGACTGTTGCCGCCGACGCAAGCGGTTTATTGACAGGCTGGTTTGCGCAAACCCTGGTTGAGCCAATTTCCTTTCATCAGTTCATCGAAAGCGGCTTTCATGGCGCCACTTTCAACGCGTTCCTGCCGCCCACCTTCAAGACCGCGGTATATGGACTCATCATTGGGCTGATCGCATGCTATGAGGGAATGCGCACACGCGGAGGCGCGGAAGGCGTGGGCCGCGCGGCCACTAACTCAGTGGTGCTCGCATCGCTTTTCGTGATCCTGACAGACGTCGTGCTGGTGAAATTCATTCTCGTTTTCTTCCCTTAACCCGTAACCTTTACCAATGACGCAACGATTCGTGAGACAAGTATGGCTGCAACCTATGACATTGCGATGAAGAACAAAGACTCTCAGGAAGACAGCAGTGCGCCTATAGTTGCCGTCAAGGAGTTGCGAAAGTCTTTTGGAAGCCGCATGGTTCTCAACGGGATCAGTTTGAGCGTGACCCGCGGAGAAACCCTGGCGGTGCTCGGACGCAGCGGTACCGGTAAAAGCGTATTATTGCGGCTTATCATTGGCCTCGAAACGCCCGACTCAGGATCGGCTTGCATTTATGGGCAGGACATTGCCGGGCTGGCTCTTGACCGCTTGGGCGAAATCAGAAAGAAGGTGGGATTCCTGTTTCAACATGCGGCACTCTACGATTCACTGACAGTTGCCGAGAACGTGGCCTTCCCTCTCGAACATCATCGGAGAGATCTGTCCGGGTCTGAGCGTGATGACAAGGTGAAGCAGTTACTGGCCGAGGTGGGCATGGAGGGCGACCTTCAGAAAATGCCTTCCGAGATCTCAGGCGGGATGCAGAAGCGAGTGGGCCTGGCGCGCGCACTGGCTTTGGAGCCGGAGATTCTGCTTCTCGACGAGCCAACGGCAGGACTCGATCCTATCAGTTCAGGGGAAATCAACGACTTGATTCTCACGCTCCAGCGAGAACGTCAGATGGCATCCATCGTCGTAACTCACGATCTGCTTAGCGCCAGGACGATTGCCAACAGCCTGGCGCTGTTGGACCAAGGTAAAGTGGTGATCGAGGGCAAGTTTGAAGACCTTCAGCAAAGCGATATAGGGTTTGTGAAGGAATTTCTGAGGCAATCGTAGGGGGATATATGTCGAGAGTCGCGCGGCTGGGAGCATTCATTCTGATCACGTTGGCAGTTCTGGCTGCCGGAGTCTTTATTATCGGGAGCAAAATGTATTTGTTTCGCTCCACCTATCAACTTAAGGCGCAGTTTGACAATGTGGCGGGCCTGGCTGAAGGAGCAGACGTGCAGGTGGGCGGAGTTCACAGCGGAACCGTGACCGCCATCGAATTACCTCACAGGCCTGGTGAAAAGATTACGGTCATCATGTATCTTGACAAATCGACGCACGAGATTATCAAAGCTGACTCTCTAGCCTCGATTCAAACTGCGGGAATATTGGGTAATCAGTATATGGCCATTTCGTTTGGATCTGCAGGGCAAGCAGAGGTCGCGAATGGCGAGATCATCCAGAGTGTACCGCCGCTGCAGATGTCGGATCTCTTCAAGAAGACGAGCGGCATTCTAGACAGCAGCCAGCAAACCATCAACAATGCAACTTTGGCCACGGCGCATCTGAACTCGGTAAGCGCCAAAATCGATTCGGGACAGGGAACCGTGGGAGCGCTGGTGAACGACAGGCAACTCTACAGCAACCTGGAACAGACTACATCCACGCTGCATGAAACAATGCTCAAGGCTCAGACTGGAGTGACTGCCTTCCAGGAGAACATGGAGGCCCTGAAGCACAACTTTTTCTTGAAGGGCTATTTCAACAAGCGCGGATATGAAGACTCCGCCGAAATAGGCTTGAACAGCATTAGCGGACTTCCGCGAGGCGCGCCGGTAAAGTCATTTACCTTTACAGCCAAGCAGCTCTTCGATGGCCGCGATTCGGCCAAGTTGAAGGACCAGAAGTCACTCGATGCCGCCGGAGAGTTTCTGGCGCAAAATCAGTTCGGAGTTGCGGTAGTCGTAGCGTCAACGGGCATCGAAGGCGATACCCAGAAAGATCTGCTGCTCACCGAGGCCAGGGCCATGGTAGTACGCGAGTATCTGGCCGGGAACTTTAGATTTAATAATGACCTGCTCAAGACGCTTGGAATGGGAAAACAGGGAGCTCCAAACCTGGATGCGGACTGGGGTTCGATCCAAATTCTCATTTTCCCGGCCGGGACGGAAATACCGGCCGCCGGACCGGATCCTGCGGGCAGTTCACTTACATCGAATTCCGATCGGCCGGCCCCGATTACTGCGGCTGCCACTCATAAGCCATAAAGCAGGACCCGAAGAGTTGGGCGGCAAATGCAGATGCAAGAAACTGCCTGCCGCCGCGTGTGCACAATTGCTCAGCGCCCTAATCTTCTAAATGAAACAATCATCAGGTGAGCATCGGCATCCCGAAGGATAGCGTGCTCAAGTACGAGGTGGCATTGAAGTCAGACAAGTTTCTGCTGGTCGTCCATGGCACGCAGGACGAAGTGGCCAAAGCCAAGGACATCATTGCGGGAACGGAGCTCAGTTCTTACACCGTTCATGGCGAAGCTGTTTTGGCGTAACAACCGGCCGCATTCTGCAGTGGCTCTTGTTGAGAGCGGCAAGAGTCTGCCTATTAGCTGCTCAAGAAACTGTGAATCCCGTGGAGAAGAGATGACCGGAAGCAAGCATAATCAAGAAGGAAATAGCAGCGACCGGGGCGAGCCCGATCCCGGTCCTTACTGGAGACGGATGCATCGTGACTGGCGCTTCTGGGCAGGAGCAATCTTCATGTTTGCTGCACTCGCGATTTATGTTTTGAGTGGGGATCTGGCATGGGTTCCACGGGGCCAGCCGCGACATTAACTCCCGCAGAAGATCGAACACTCCAGTCCAACATTAACTGCTAGTTTCGGACTATATCCTCCAGGCCGGCGGATATAGTCCTGATGTATCCGCCCGTCAAGTGCTTTCTGTGAGCATTGTTGCACAGCCATTTCGCCATCGCTTTGTAAAAATAGAAATAGATAGAGCCAGTTTTTCTCCCCCCATGGCTCTGAGCTAAGTCAGTCCATTGGACGCGTACTATTAGCCGTTCGCGTTGTGCAGTGGACATTTGCAGAGGATACATCTCCCCTACAAGCAGGCGCCGTATTTTCTGCATACTCAATTGACGAAGTCAACCGGGGCGAGTAGAAAGCAATTCCATATCCGTCCAGCGCTCTAGCCAAAGAGATCCCTGGCGCGGATCGCGTCTGGGAGAAATGATTGGAGGTATCAAATGCCGCTTGTCACTGTTGTTGTCGCGCTTTTGGTAGTCGGCGTGTTGTTGTGGCTGGTGAACCGCTACATCCCCATGCAGGGAACGATTAAGGGAATTCTGAACGCCGTCGTAGTGATTGTCGTCGTTCTGTGGCTTCTCAAGGTATTCAACCTTTTAGGGTACCTTTCGCAGTTCCGCGTCGGGCATTGAGAGATCAACCTGGCGAGTCTTGAAAGACTCTGCCCGCCAACGAAACGCAACTCCAACGCAACAAAGCAGAGTCCTGCCTGAAGGAGGCAACTTGAAACGTATACTTTTGCTCGCAATTGGAAGTGCCCTCAGTTTGAGCGCTTTTGCTCAAGCCAACACCCAAGCGACGGTGGTCGTAGTGTCCCCAGGTCCCGCGTCGAGTTACCGCGTAGTGGTGATCAGCCGCTCGGTCCAGGCGATCAACTATCGGCATCGCAGCGGGGCCACGGAGGTGAATTTTACCGGTACGGCTCTATTACCTTCAGCGGACGGAAAGGCGAAGGTGCGCAGCAAACGTGGTACGATGGAGGTCGAGGCTGAATTCGGGAGCCTGCAAAATCCCACAACCTTTGGAAGCGAATACCTCACTTATGTTTTGTGGGCGATTTCCCCCGAGGGTCGAGCGGTAAACCTTGGAGAAGTGCTGGTTGGCGACAATAACCGCAGCAAGCTGACAGCAACCACAGACCTCCAGGCATTCGCGCTGATTGTTACCGCGGAACCATACTATGCCGTCCGGCAGCCCAGCAACGTAGTTGTCCTTGAGAACGCCGTTCGTTCAGACACTAAAGCGACAACCGAAGCAGTCAATGCGAAGTACGAGCTTATGGAGCGTGGGGGATATCTTCCTACTGGCTACAAGTTCGACCCTGTGGTGCTGAGCGCAGATCTGCCTTTGGAATTCTATGAGGCGAGGAATGCGCTGCGGATCGCTCAATCCGAGGGAGCTGAAAGATATGCCGCCGCGAGCTACCAGCACGCTGTCCAATTGATGAACAATGCCGATGCGGAAGCCAGTAGCAAACACATCGACAGAAAGCCGCTGATTGCAGTTTCCAGAGAAGCGGTGCAGACTGCCGAAGATGCGCGCGAGATCGCAGTCAAAAAGATCGCTGGGGAGATTCAGGCGAGCGTGCTCCAGGCTTCCAGCGATGCGCAGGCAAGATCGCAGGCTCAAGCAGTCAACGCCACGCGTCTGAAGGTGCAAGCTCAGTCCGATACGGCAAAGGCGCAGGCTGACCTGGCCGCGAACCAGACTTCTTCGGCAGCGGCAATCACGGCCGCGCAGGCCGATGCGGAACAGGCTCGCAATGCCGCGCAGATCGCTCAGCAGGGCGAACATCAGGCCCGCCTTGACAAGGCCGCCATACGTGCTCAATTGTCTGAGCAGTTGAACAAGGTTCTCGAAACTCGCGATAGTGCACGTGGTTTGATTGTCAGTATGTCCGATGTTTTGTTCGACACGGGGCGTTACTCGTTAAAGCCAGGCGCGCGGGAAAAACTTGCCAAGGTTGCAGGAATCCTGATCGCCTATCCTGGTCTCAACATCGAGGTTGACGGCTACACCGATAACGTCGGCGGCGACGACATGAATCAGAAGCTTTCGGAGAACCGCGCAGGCGCCGTTCGCGATTACCTGGTGGAGCAGGGCGTGACGACAAACTCGGTAAGCGCAAAGGGCTTCGGCAATACGTTGCCGGTAGCCTCCAATGACAATGCGGCGGGCAGGCAGGCAAACCGGAGAGTGGAACTGGTGGTTTCCGGGGACGCAATCGGCAGCCCCGCGAGCGTAGCTCCGGGAAGCTCGCGCTAACAAGGTTGTGTAACCGCCGCGGTCTCGAAACGAGGCCGCGGCGCAGTTTCAGCGATGCAAGCTGAGTGCTGAAAGCGAGGAGTGAAATGATTGGAACTATATTGATCGTGATTCTGGTCCTGGCATTACTGGGCGTTTTGCCGCAGTGGCCGCATAGCAGAAACTGGGGATATTATCCGAGCGGAGGAATCGGACTGATTCTCTTGATCATTATCATTCTCCTGGTAATTGGACTGATCTAACGTGAAAGCAGGCGCCAATGTCGTTCGATGAAATGATGCATCCTATCAAAGATGCCGTAAATCCAGAGTTAGAATCCTCGCATATCGCCATGAAAGCGTGCAAGCTGCCCTTGCCCACCCGCATTGCGTTTGTTGGAAACTACCTTCCGCGCGAATGCGGCATTGCCACTTTCACAACCGACCTATGCACTGCGCTGACGGCAGAATATGGAGAGGGGCGCCTGTTTGCCATTCCCGTCAACGATCCAGATTCGAAATACGAATACCCGGAGCAAGTGCGCCTGGAACTGGAGCAGGAGGAGCTTGCTTCATATGAGCGAGCCGCCGATTTTCTCAACTTCAATGGCAACGATCTGGTCTGCCTGCAACACGAATATGGCATCTACGGCGGCAGGGCAGGCCGTCACATTCTGACTCTGCTGCGCAAATTGAAGATGCCGCTGGTAACCACGCTGCATACGGTTTTGCGTGAGCCGGACGAGGACCAGAGAACTGTGCTTGAAGAGATTGCACGGCTTTCCGATCGCATGGTGGTAATGAGCGAGTTAGCGGCACAATTATTGCGCGAAGTGTATGCGGTTCCGAGTGGAAAGATTGACGTGATCCCGCACGGCGTGCCAGATCTTCCCTTCATGGACCCCAACTACTTCAAAGACAAGTTTGGCACGGAAGGCAAGTCTGTTCTGCTAACCTTCGGGTTGCTGTCTCCCAACAAGGGCATTGAAAACGTCATTCAGGCGCTGCCGGCGATTCTGGCAAAACAGCCGAACGTGGTTTATATCGTCTCCGGCGTGACGCATCCGCATATCCGCCGGCACGAAGGCGAGATTTACCGTGAAGGGCTGCAAGCTCTTGCGGAAGAGCTTGGCGTTTCCGATCACCTGATTTTTGATAATCGCTTTGTAAGTACGGAAGAGCTTATCGAGCATGTGGGCGCTGCCGATATCTATATCACCCCTTACCGGCATGAGGCTCAGGTCGTCTCCGGCACGCTGGCGATAGCGCTCGGAGCCGGAAAAGCGATTATCTCTACGCCGTACTGGCACGCCAAGGAATTGCTTGCGGAGCAGCGCGGAGTTATTGTTCCCTTCCAGAGTCCCAAGGCGATTGCCGAGGCGGTTCTCGCGCTGCTGGAGAATGATGCGGAGCGTCATGCGATGCGCAAGCGCGCCTATCTTTACTCTCGCGGGACCACGTGGGCGAAGACGGCGCGAGCCTATATGGCGAGCTTTCAGCGGGCGCGGTTTGAACGCTCATTACATCCAAAAGCCGCTCAACAAGGAGATTCCGCAGTCGAGCCGGCTGACTATCTGCCCTCGCTTAACCCCGGTCACCTGCTGGCTATGACGGACGATACGGGGATCTTGCAGCACGCGATTTTCTCCGTGCCGAACACGCGCGAGGGCTACACGACCGACGACAATGCGCGCGCGCTTATCGTGTCAACTCTTCTGGACAAAAGCGAGACGCGAGCGGGCAGACGCGAGTATTCAAACCTCTCCCATCGCTATTTGTCGTTTTTGTGGCTTGCCTTTCATCCCGAGACGGGAAGATTCAGAAACTTTCTCGGTTACGACCGCAAATGGCTTGAAGATGTTGGGTCAGATGACAGCCATGGCCGCGCTTTGTGGTCTTTGGGAACGGTACTTGGCTACTCAGGAAATGCGGGATTGAGAGGAGCAGCGGGCAGGCTATTCGAAGCCGCCGTTCCTGCTACACTCAAGTTTACCAGTCCGCGAGCTTGGGCATTTTCCATTCTGGGCATGCAAGCTTACCTGGATTGGTTTCCTGGAGACAGGGCCATCCAGGGAGTTCGTAACGCCCTGGCGAATCGTCTCCTTGACATCTATGAGAGAAGTCATTCCGAGACGTGGAAGTGGTTTGAGAAGAGCCTTTCCTACTCGAATGCAAGGCTGTCGCAGGCCCTCTTCCTGGCCGGATGGCGGAGTGACAACCAGAGAATGATCGAAGCCGGAATGGATTCCTTGAAGTGGCTGGTTGCCGAGCAGCACCGCGATGATGAGGATATCTTCGTTCCGATCGGTTCGCATGGATTCTACCTTGAAGGAAATGAAAAGGCGCGTTTCGATCAACAGCCGGTGGAGGCCTGCGCAACCGTCGCAGCCTGTATGGAGGTATACCGACTGACAGAGGAAAGCCAATGGCTTGAGGAAGCGCGCAAGGCCTTTCGCTGGTTTCTCGGCAAGAACGATCTGCAGGTTCCGTTGTATGACGCGCAGACAGGTGGGTGCCGGGACGGCCTTCACCCGGACCGCGTGAACGAAAACCAGGGAGCTGAATCCACGCTCTCGTTTCTCATGGCGCTGCTGGAAATGCAGGCAGCCAAAGTGGTCAGCGCAGACAAACTGCATCATGGAATGAGTGTCTCTCTTTGAATTCTATCGATTCTACCAGCGTGCCGGCAGAGGCCATCGCTCTCGAACTACCCAAGGCAGAAGCATATGCCGATCAGCCCTTGTTTACGCGTTATTCCGGCAATCCGATCCTCACCCGTGAAAGCTGGCCCTATCCGATCAATAGTGTCTTGAACGCCGGGGCCGTATTGCTGGCCGATGGGGATACCTTGCTGCTGTGCCGCATTGAAGACCGCAGCGGCTTGTCGCATCTCTGCGCCGCGCGATCCGCCAATGGCGTCGATCATTGGCGAATCGATCCTCAGCCGACTTTGGTGGCCAATCCCGAGGAATTTCCGGAGGAGATCTGGGGCATTGAAGATCCGCGCATCACTTACGTCCCGGAGCTCGAACAGTATGCCGTGGCGTACACATCTTTTGCGCGGGGAGGCCCCGGAGTCTCGCTGGCATTGACCAAGGACTTCAGGAGCTTTGAAAGATTCGGCGTCATCATGCCTCCAGAGGACAAGGACGCGGCGCTGTTGCCGCGCCGCGTCGGCGGCCGCTGGGCGCTGATTCACCGGCCCATGACGGCGCTGGGAGCGCATATGTGGATATCCTATTCGCCCGATTTGCGGCATTGGGGAAGCCATAAGATCATCCTCGAAGCACGGCGCGGCGGATGGTGGGATGCGAACAAGATTGGGCTATGCTCGCCGCCGATTGAAACCGCCAAAGGCTGGCTGGTGATCTACCACGGCGTGCGGCAAACTGCATCGGGAAGCCTTTATCGGCTGGGCCTGGCGCTCTTCGATCTGGAGAGGCCCGATGTCTGCCTGCAGCGTGGAAACTCATGGATCTTCGGGCCCGAAGCCCCCTATGAACGTTGCGGAGACGTCAATGACGTCGTGTTTCCGTGCGGACAAACCATCGGCGCTGACGGGGACACCATCCACCTCTATTACGGAGCGGCCGACACCAGCATAGCGCTGGCCACGGGAAGCATTCGCTGCCTGCTCGCCTGGCTGGACTCGAATATAAGTCCAGCGGAGAGACGTGCGTTTTAGCTTGTGCGCCGGCATCAGCAAGAGGAATAACATCATGAGCGACACAAAACGAGATTGGCCCAATTGGCTGCCGCATCTGCTTTGGATCCGGCGCGAGTGCCCGCGCTGCCATTCGGTTCAATTCAAACCGGCCGAGTTACGCCCGATCGATGGCCTGCTGGCGATGTTTGCGCTACGCCCAGTACGCTGCAAATTCTGCTGGCGGCGATACTACTGGGTTGCGCTGCATGGCCCGAGTGCGGGCTAGGTTCTATACTTATTCAAGTTGCCTGGAACTGACGAATTCAAGCGAATGCAAGGCCAGTCTGCATGAGTGACTTTGTCCAACAGCGGGCGCCATCTTCAGTAACCCTTGCGCATCGCTCGTTGATGCCGCACTGGCTCACGCATTTGGGATTCCTGGGGCTCTTTTCCGTTGCGGTGGTCGATTCCTCGGTCATCCCCTTGCCCCTGCCCGGCAGCACCGACCTGCTATTGCTGTGGCTGGTGGCGCACAGCGGCGATCCCTGGCTGCTGGCCCCCTGTGCCATTGCTGGCAGCCTTCTGGGCGGATACACCACATGGCAAATTGGCCGCAGAGGCGGCGAACAGGCGCTGCGGCACTATGTGCCGGCGCGTCTTCTTGGGCTCATCGTAGTGTGGGTGGAACGTCACCCAGTTCTTGCAGTCTTTGTTCCCGCGCTGCTTCCTCCGCCGATTCCACTCTTGCCGTTTGCGCTCGCCTCGGGAGCGTTGGGGGTCTCGCGCCGGCGTTTTCTCGTGGTCTTCGGCGCGGCTCGCAGTTTGCGTTACTCGTTGATCGCGTGGCTCGGCGTGGTTTACGGACGCAGCGTTGTCCGGCTGTTTTCTGGAACTCTTCAGAGATGGTCGACGCCTCTGCTTTGCGTCTTCGTGGGCCTGCTGGCCACCGGCCTCTGTTTTGGAATATGGAAGATTCGCAGGCTGCGCAAGCTCGATGCCATGGATAAATCTGTTTCACGCGATGAAACATTTCGTGCGCTATGAACTGCCGAGGCCGCTTTCTCTTGCGCTTCTTCCCGCAGGCCTTTGCTTTTCCTTCAAGATAGGCAGCCAATCATTGCCAGGGCGGAGTGCGCAACTTCGCGCCAAGATCCAGAAGAAAAACATTAACACTACTGCGGTTCTCCAGTCGCTGAAGAAAAAAAGATACTGCAAAATGGCTTTTTCCTTGAGAAAAAGCCACCTTCATAATTGTTGAAACTTCACATTCACTGGAGAACCGCTCTACTTCGCTGGCTGCACCACCAAATCGCGCGCCAACTTAAAGCGCACAATCGATCCCGCCGGTATCTCTATATCCCGGTTGCCGGTCAATCCCGCGACAGCGGTTCCCGCGCCGCCACCTGCCAAACCGCCTACTAACAGTCCTGTTCCGCCGGAGGCCATGCCGCCCACCAGCATCCCCAGACCCGCCCCGCCGCCTATGAAGGCTGCCGAACGTTTGCCTTTGCCCTTCTTGCTGCGCGCCAAGTCCCGCGTCGCCAGCGGATACCGCGTTCCATCCAGCGTCATCGAGGTCAACCGCAACTCCAACAGCGAGCTGCCTTTGAAGTGTCCACGCCGATGCGAAGCATCCACCACGCCACCCACCGGCGCGCCCTTCGGCACCAGCACACGGTTGTCACCAGTTAGAACAGAATCCACTATTTCGCCAGTAAACCTGTCCCCGGCGCGGCTGGTTTTTACGCTGATGCGCTGATTGATCCGGATCGTCAGCGTCGTGCCCGCTGGAATGGTCATATTGACCGGAGCCGGAGGCGGTTGCGGCACTGCGGAAACTATCGGGCTTGAGAATACTGGAACAGGCGCCCCAGCCGCGGGCGGTGTCGTTGTGGTGGTAATCGTCTGATTTGTCTGCCCCTTGGCCGGTGGCTGCACGATCGTCGTCGTCGTGGTCCCATTCTTGTCAACAAAAACCACCTGTTGCGGCTGCCCGGTTGCCGCCGCCTGCTGCTTGGCCTGATCCAGCGCCTGTTCCTGCTTCGGTTTGCATCCCGACAGCATGGCCGCCAGCAACACCAGCATTAAAACCGGCATTCGTCCTGTGCGAAACAATGATCCTGCATTGAACATGATTGATCCTCCATCGCCTATGTAATTATGCAACTAGGTTCGAATTACTGCATCAATAACATTCGGCCAAGTGTGCGTTCATCGGGTTCGCCTGCTTCTTGATTGAGATCATCTCGCGCCCATCGCGAACATCTCGTCACATCTGGATGCGGCCGATACTACGTGAGAACTGGCTCTTGCTGAACCCGCAGGGCCCTGATAAATACACACAAGATCAACGCTATTTGCAAGATAGTCATTGCGGCCCGGCCTGTGCTGTTCTGGTCGAGGTCAGCATTTGCTTGAGCAGGGGCATGGCGCTGCCAAACTGCGGATACAGGGCATCTGCGTGAATTGGCAGGCGCCTTTGCCGGGGTTTAGCCGAAAGATGTTCATGGGAATCCGGTATGGGCAGAGCCGCGCTTTGCTGAATTCGCATTGTACTGATTTGAATTCTAACCAGAAAGAACCAGGGGTATTGCGTCAACTCGATATGCTCCACCTCGACGGCATTGAAAACTTCACCGACATGGCGAAGAGAGAGGCGGAGCGCATTGGCAATCGCTTCCTGTGAGGTGCCTCCTACGCCGCAGCGCAGCAGACCATCGGAAATCTTGATCAGATTCCATCCGCGGGACACGACCTGTTTTTCCAACTGGCTTACATTGGTGGTTCGCACAACATTCCAGCCCTCGCGAAACTCATCGGCTGTCAGTTTCAGGCCGTCAGGCAGCTTGATCTGCTCGCGGATAAGAATGCTCTCTTCTGCGATATTGCGCATATGGTCTAACTCTTTCCTGTTGCTTTTAATGGCTGATGTCAGGCGCGCCCTGCGTAATGCATGGAACCGCGGCAATGGATAGAATGTCCATGATGAGGGTACTTGCAAGCGCGGTAATCTTCCTTCACCCGCCGCTGGCGCCCCAAAGGGAAACTGAGTGAGTTTCCCATTTAGCGGGCTGCAACGCTGTTCAATTTGGAACAGGGCTGAAGAAACTATCGGCCGGTTCTAAGCTACTGCTCTGAAATGTTTGATATAGGCGGCTTTACAGCATTATCGCCCGGCATTTGATCGTACAGGACCATATTCAGCAGAGATCTGCGCACGTGAATGCGATCTTTATAATCGATAAAGCCTAATTTGCGAAAGCGGTTCATGAAAAAGCTGACGCGGGAGCGCGTCGTGCCGATCATCTCCGCCAGGGTCTCCTGCGAAATGGGTGGAATCATTGCTTCCGCCTGACCCGGATTGCTGAATCCAGCCATCAATATAAGAATTCTCGCCAGCCGCTTCTCGCTGGAGTTGAAAAGCTGATCGACAAGATCTGCCTGGGTGCGCATGCTGCGCTCCAGCAGAAACTTCAAAAACAGGTCGGAGAATTCATGCTCGGTGTGCATCACGCGGAGCATCTCCTCCACCCCTATCTTCAGCGCGGAGCAAAGGGTGATGGCCGTGGCCGTGGAGAGGCGTGTTGCAGTCGCGGCCACGAGCGCTTCCTCGCCGGTAAAGGTGCCCGCAGAGATCAGGGAAATGGTGGCTTCCTTGCCTGCCGCAGAAATTACGGTGAGTTTCGCGCGGCCTTTCTGAAGATAAAAGACGGCGTCCGCGGGATCCCCCTGCGTAAAGAAGTTTTCTTCGGGCTCCAGCCGGACGATCCTTCGCCCCAGGCCGGCGTTGGCAAGGAATGCCTCTATATCAAATTGAGAAGGGGTAAGCTGGGCCATGGAAAGGCCTCCTTATTGGTAAAGGCTCCTTGTTGTGCGGCGCCGCCGGCCGGGATTGCAGTCGGCGACTGGCGGTCTATCTGCATAAAAACAAACGCCTTCATGATACCGCAGTGTATTCCGACATCATTATCTCACATCGGGAGATTGGCGGTCAGATAAATTTTGCACACCATTTCGCTGGCGTTTTTTGACCGTTCCATGCCACGCCGCGCGCGAAGTTCTGATGAGCGTTCTTGCTCAGACTGCGCAACCGCCTTTGACTATTGTTGGAGATACCTTGTGCGCCTCAAATGCGCGTAAAGCAAGTGA
>Ga0182013_10000451_pt1 | contig 57493 bp, 50 predicted proteins | sample 612S2MmetaG_FD_120487 | JGI IMG/M metagenome (GOLD analysis project Ga0182013, IMG submission 120487) | Permafrost microbial communities from Stordalen Mire, Sweden - 612S2M metaG | ecosystem: Environmental > Terrestrial > Soil > Wetlands > Permafrost | place: Sweden: Stordalen | collected...
AAAGTACAAGTTACAATTGTGTGACAAAGGTGACATTTCGGTGACGCGAGCCAGCAAACCCCGCTGACGACTCTCACGCTCCTGTCCGCCGGACCAATTGAAACCAAAATGAGAATTGCTGGATTGTGATGGTGAAAGATTATTCCTCCAAAAAATAGTCCTAAAAATGGATAACAAAGTCCGCAGACTGGTAGCGCCGTTTTGAAAAAGATGCTTTAGTTTTCAAGTTGCTGACGGGGCGCCTCCACAAGGTGAGCTGTCAATCAGGAACAATTTGTAAAAACGATGTGAACATGGAATCAGGTAAAATATGAAATTGTCAAAATCAATCAGCGGGTCGCTTGCCGGAGCAGTTACTCTGGCGGCAGCTTGCTCTGTGAATGCGCAGACCCAATTCAGCATTGCCTATGATAACGCCTACCAAGGAATTGTCAGCGTGGCGGGGTCAGGCTTTTCGGAAGACGTATATTTGACCCCATTTCAAGCGAGTTATGTAAGCGGTGCTGCGCTCCCATTTCCGACTTCCAATCCGTTTATCACTTTTTGCATTGATATTGCTCCAAACTTGCAAACCAGCGGCACCTGGATTGCCGGGACGTTTCCCACGGGAAACCCTCCCACTCCTCCGGCTCAAAGTGGTGCTCCCCAAATTCCCTATGTAAACGGCGGCATTCAGGAGGCCGCTAGTATTTACAATGCCTATGTTGGCAACGTGGATATTAGCTCTTCGTCAGGTCAGCTTTGGGGAGCCGCGCTGCAAGTGGCCATCTGGAGTGATTTGTATGGCAGCGCTTTCAGTCTCACGAGTGACGGCCACGATTTAACTGCGGTGAACAATCTTGTAAGCACGATTTTAGCCAGCAGCCACAACATTGCCGACCCCAGCCTGACCTCCACCTTCTGGAACGCGGTTGATCCAGTCGTCAATCAGGACTTAATCGGGCCGCAGATGGAGACTGGTTTCGTTCCAGAAACCGGCACTTACGCGGCAGCGGCTTCCGCCTGCGCCTTTCTCGGCCTGATGGTCGTTCGCCAGAATCAGAAGCGCAAATAGACCTGCAACTGCTTCCAATTCATTTTCCCCGACGAACGGGGCAAGCTGCCAAGCTTGCCCCGTTCTTTCTTTTCTGGCCGGCATCCGCCACTGGTTTCCTATTGAAATATTCGGAATCACTTTCGCCGCCAACCTCGACCCCGGATCGCGGTCTGGTTCAAACTGCCAATTCCACAATCTCAGCCATCGAACCATTTCATTTTCTTCCGATTGCCGCTTGGCGCGAAGTAAGCTATCATTACCGCTGAGATGAAAACCAATATCCGGCGCCAGTTGCAGGAACTCCGCGATTCCTTGCTCGGCTTGCACAAGGCGTTGGTGGATGCGGAGCGCGTCAGTTATGAGAAAACCATGGGCGCCATCCAATCCCCGAACCACTTTCTTCAACTGCTGACCACCGACCCCTGGTTCGCCTGGCTCCAACCGCTGTCCCAAATCATCGTCACCATGGATGAGGCGCTGGAAGAGAAGGAACCGCTCACGCCTGCGCGGGTTGACGCTTTTGTGCATCAAACCCGGCTGCTGCTGGTCGCCACGGAAGAGGGCGACGGATTTTCCAAACATTATTTCGAGGCTTTGCAACGCGAGCCGGATGTGGTGCTCGCCCACGGCGAGGTGGCCAACCAACTCGGCCCACGGAAGAAGACCGGGTGAGGACCGATTCTTCCGTTCAGGACCAGGCGGCCAACCAGATTTGATTTCTGCGGCCGTATTTATTTTGAAGTCCCGCCGAGAAGTGCAAAGTTTTTCCAAATTGGCTTATTCCTTCTCCCGCTTCGCCAGCGCGCGTTCGATGCGGCGGTCGGGGACGAGCCACATCAGCGCGACAAAAATATAAATTCCATTCGCCAGCCACGGATTCACGAACGCCAACGGAATGGCGCTGAGATAAAGCACCGGCGAGAGCTTGCCTTTCAAGTCCGTTCCAATCGCCTTGGCGAGCAATGAGTCGTGTCCCTGCTGGGAAATGATGGATTGTTGCAAAATATAATAAGCGACGCCCGCCATCAGGAGCACAAAGCCGTAAACCGCCGCGGGCGTGGGCGCAAGGTGATGTTCACCCATCCAGCCGGTGGTGAACGGAAAAAGTGAAAGCCAGAATAGCAAATGGAGATTCGCCCACAGAATGCCGCCCGTGACGCGCTTCGTGCAATGAAACATGTGATGATGATTGTTCCAATAGATACCGACGTAAATGAAACTCAACAAATAGCCGAGGAACACGGGCAACATCGGTTGCAGCGCGGCGAGATTGGTCGCGTCCGGCACTTTTAAATCCAGCACCATGATCGTGATGATGATGGCCAGCACCCCGTCACTAAAGGCTTCGAGCCGGTTTTTTTCCATGCGCAGATATTAATGTGCGATTCCATTGTGTCTATCCCAAGGTGGCGGACCGCATTGCAAATTGCCGAATTCTTTTTTTGAAATGGTGTCAATTCCGCGCGAAATTCCCTACTTTCCCGACAGCATTTTCACCTCTTCCAGAGTCCAGTTGATTTCTTCGAGGCTATTGTAAAAATGGACCGATTGCCGCACGGCTCCCCCCGATTGCTCGCGCACGCGAATTTTCTTTCGGTTCCATAATCCATCCTGCAACGCGGCGCCGGTCACGCCTTCCACGCTGTACGTGACCATCGAACCGGCCAACTCGGGATGAGTCGGCGACAAAATCTTCGCCCGTTTGATCTTTTGCAACCCCGTCCGCAAGCCGTCCGCGAGGCTGATGATCCGCCGCTCAATGTTTTCCGCGCCGATGCGCTGGTAAAAATCCAGCGCCGCGTCCAAACCCGCCAGCAACGCCGTGTTCGCCGTCCCGAATTGCATCAATCGGAAAATCCCGTTCTCGGGCGCGTAGTCGTTCCAATGCGCGCTGGCCAGCGTCGGCCATATATCCTTCTCGCGGTCGGCCCGCACATAAAGCAAACCATTGCCCGGAGGCGCGAGCAGCCATTTGTGCGGGCTGGCGGCATAGGCATCGCAGCCGATTTGCTTCACGTCCACGCGCAATTGCCCCAACGCCTGCGCGCCGTCAACCAATGTAAAAATTCCCCGCTCCCTTGCCAGCGCGCACATCTCGCGGACCGGCATAACAATTCCATAACGGCCCGTGATGTGCGGCACGGCGATGACGCGCGTGTTCGGCCCGATCGCGTCCGCGAAAATCTTGACCAGCGTTTGGGGATCGGGCGGAGGAATTGGGATCGGCAGTTTTTTTACAACGATGCCCTGTCGTTTCGCCCGCAAATCCCACCCGCCTTGCGCTCCCGGATGTTCCTGGTCCGTCAACAGGACTTCATCGCCGGGCTTCAAATCAAGTCCGTTCGCAATGAAATTAATGCCCATCGTCGCGTTTTGGACCAGCGCGATCTCCTCCGCCGTCGCGTTTAAAACGCCGCCCGCTTTTTTCCGTAATTCCACCTGTGGCCGGTAACCCGCGATGTATTCCGGGTGCTCGCCGTGATAATCGTAATGCGCAATGGTTCTCTCCATGTCGCGCATGCTGTTCGCCACCGCGTCCTGCACCTGGCGGGGACACGCGCCGACCGTGCCGGTGTTGAAATAAGCCTCGCCCGCCGGAATGGTAAATTGCTTGCGAATCCACACCCAATAATTCGGATCGTTAGGGGCCGGCCATTTATGGGTGTCGCCCGGCGCCGGGGCAAGGTCCGACGCCGAGGCAATCTCGTTCACACCAGCCAATGGCAACAGACCCAACGCGGGCAATCCGCTCAGAAAACTCCGGCGATCCATCATAAATTGCTCCTTATAATTGCGGTTTTCATGCTTCACTTGTTTTGGAATGTAAACGACCGACCGGGACCAGATTGTAAAGCACCGCGGCAATCTTGTCCATCTCCACGAGAGGAATCAAAAAAAGAAATGGACTAAAACCGAGTGCCCGGAAAAGCACTGTCGGACGCCAACCCAACATGCATGAACCAATCGCGGTCGAGGTCAATGTGCCGCCCCTGCTTTACCGCGCTTGAATCAAGCCGCGATGGCGGTCCCGGAAATTCGGGCGGTTTGCGCCGCACCCTCCCAGCCGAGCATCAGACGCTTGCGTTCGTGACCCCAGCGATACTGGCCAATCACGCCGGTTTCACGAATCACCCGATGGCACGGAATCAAGTATGCCAGCGGATTGCCGCCCACCGCCGCGCCCACCGCGCGCGCCGCGCCCGGTCTTCCCGACATGGCGGCCAATTGGCCGTAACTAATCAGAGCGCCCGCCGGCACTTGCAGCAATGCGCGCCAGACCCGCGATTGAAACGGCGTCGCGCGCACGAATGCCTTCAGATTGACGGCACTGGAATCGCGGTGGGCCGATTGAAAAATCTGCGCGCCGAGTTGTGCCGCAAGAGAATTGTTCCAGCGCAATTCCGCGCGCGGCCACGCTTCCGTCAACGGAACGGCGGCCGTTTTGCGGTCGTCCGTTTCGACAAACGCCAGGTGACATACACCTCGCGGCCCGCTGCCCACGCAACAAATTCCGAACGGACTTTCCGTGAAGCCCGCCTCGATGCGCCAGCCTGCGCCGCCCGTTTTGATTTCCCCGGGCGTGGCCGCTTCCAGCGTCACGCACAAATCATGCAGGCGTCCCGGCGAAGACAGTCCCGCGTCCAGAGCGGCGTCCAGCACGCTTTCACCGGCCCGCAATCGTTCGCGCGCGTGCGCGAGCGTGAGGCATTGGAGAAAATCCTTCGGCGTGACCCCCGCCCAGCGCGAAAACAAGCGGTGAAAATGGTAACGGCTCAAACCCGAACGCGCGGCGAGCTCGGCGAGGCCAGGCTGCTCCAAATGAGTTTCGTCCAGAAGCCGGATGATGCGGGCAATGCGTTCGTAATCATTCATGCGCCAATTCTCGCCGACAGAGTTCGCTGTTTCCACCCGGTTCTTGCGGCGATTTTACAAGATAATAAGTTCCTCGAATTCTTTAATGATGACCCCAGATATATGTAAATATCCCCAACAGCACGACGAGCAGGCCGATGACGACGGCCAAAAAGCGGTTTCGCGCCACGCGCTTTTCATAACGCATCGGTCGCAGCCCCTGAATGCTGCCGGCCGCGAGGTAATTCACCAGCTTGGGATTCGCCGTGGAGGGGCCGCGAAAATGATTTTTCACGCGGCGAAAAAAAGCCGCGAGATCATACTTGCGCACTCCCAAATCATTGTAATGTTCCGGCGTGGTCACGCTTTCACCCTTTGCCTGCAAACGATTTTGGTCCACTTCCTCGAAAATCGGCTCCCTCGGCGCGGGCGGAGTTGAAGTTGGCGTATGCGCCGGGTGCAGCGTGGTGGTGGCGCCGTGCGGCATGGCCGTCGAGCGCAATCGCGGCGCGGGCGCGCCGGGCTCCTGCTTGACGCCCAGGCGTTTGATCTGCGCTTCCAAGGCCGCGATCTCCTCGCTCAATTGGCGGGCGCGGTCGGAAATGGGATCAGTCTTTTTTTGGAACCATCCCATGCGGGGCCGGCGGTTAGTGTCGCAGCGAAAAAACCAGGAGCAAACCCACCAGCAGTGCGACGGCTGCGAGCGGCCAGGTTACCGCGAGTCCCAGCTTGCAAAGCTGCCCCAGACTCTGGCGCGCAAGCCATTCTGAAAATGTGTCCCCGCTCTTGGATGATTTCGAGCCTTGCGCCTGCGCCCCATCCGAGAGCACGGCATATTTCAAACGCGCGGCGTTCCATTCCATGCGCGCGTTTTCGATCACCGTCAGCGCCCGGGTCAATTCGGTGGAAAAATTTTCCTTCGTCCAGCCGGCTTCACTCGTGGCCTGCACCTTGTCGAGCGCGGCCTGCAAATCCGCGAGCGACTTGGCCATTTGCTCGGCGTCGCGACGCGACGCAAACTCCGCTTCGGTGAGCAACCCGAGGCCGCGCGTCAAATTGCGAATGGTCTCCTCGCGTCCGTTTTGAAATTCAATCTGCCGCCGGCGGGTTTCTTCGAGTCCCGCGCGCTCGCGCTCCAATTCCTCCTGCACCCGCTTCAACTCGGCGAGTTTCTGTTGCGCCTCGCTCATTTTGGAGTCCACTTCCTCGCGAGTGGGCGCGCGATTAGCCGTGGCTGCTGGCGTGGTTACGCTCCCGGTATAAGCCGCCTTGTGCGCCGCCTGGAAATCATTATCCACAAACTCCGTCGCATCATATTCCGCTGACATAAATGCACCTTAATCCCGGAGTTGCGCACTGTAAAGAAGTCTATCGGCAAACACGCGAATATTCTGCGGTCAAGCCAGGGGAAAGAATTTTGCGCGCCTCAATTTTTTTATTCGGCACGCCATTATGGTTGCCACCTTGTAGTCGCGATATGTCGCTCCTACGGAGCTTTGAATTCTTAAGCATCTGAATCTACAAATATTTCGCTCCGATGGAGCTAAGATTCTCGTCACCCAGCTCCGCAGGAACGAGATATTTGTGGCAATCGAGCCAACAAAATCCTAGCTCCGCAGGAGCGACATAACATTGCCTTTGATCGGAGCGGGAAATAGTGCCAATATAATTCGCAAAGATTATTTATTCTAATATGAATCAGTAGCCATTGTGGTCTGACCCCGGTTTGCTCACATCCATCGAAACAGGTTCTTCCCTGTTTTCAGTGGAATGGCAGGGAATGATCCGGGCATTTTGGTATGGGCTTCCCAATCCCAAAGGGATTGCGGCAATCAGCCCTGGGTTGCGAGCAACGAGCTACCCAGGGTAAGCATTCGGAGAATCCGCAACCCTGTAAGGGTTGAATCTGCTTGACTAAATCACTGTTGTGCAACCCTTTCAGGGTTGGTGTATTTGCTGGAGATTACCCAAGGTAGGACCTCCAAGAGTCGGTTCAACCTTGGGCTGAATGCTGCAATCCCTTTGGGATTGAACGCGGACCGGGCTGCGGCATTGAGGTAGGAGCAAATAGCCATTCCACTGGAAACAGCGAAGAACCTCAAAACATCACAGATGATTTCGTCTTTGGGTAACGCTTCAGAACTCTCTTTATGCGCGGGACATCAAGCACGACTCGTTTCTTTGGAATGGTCATTCTTCGGCGATCCGCGCTTGAGCCAAACCATCAAAACTCCTATGTCAGAAGGAGATACGCCTGAAATACGCGAAGCCTGGCCCAAGGTTGCCGGACGGATTTTATTCAGCTTTTGGCGCGCCTCGGTTCGCAGACTATGGACAGTATCATAATTAAATGAATCCGGTATCTGCTTATCCTCCAATAGTTTAAATTTTTCAACTTCGACTTCCTGACGGTCAATGTAGCCGGCGTACTTAATGCCGATTTCAACTTGTTGGATGATTTCCTGGCTCAGTTTTTCATCCTTCGAGGGTAAATCGCCATAAGTGACTTCCGGCCGGCGCAACATCTGAATCAGCGTTTCTTCGCCGATGCGCGTGGTTTCGAGACGGAGAATCTCCTTTTCGATGGCTGCCTTCTTCGCTTGGAAAACTCGGTAGTTCCGCTCCGGCAAAAAACCTATTTCGTGGCCAATTTCCGAAAGGCGAAGATCAGCATTGTCCTGGCGCAGCAGCAGACGGTATTCGGCGCGGGAGGTGAACATCCGATACGGCTCGACTGTTCCCTTGGTCACGAGATCATCAATCAGGACGCCGATATAAGCCTGGTCGCGTCGAAGGATGATTGGTTCGCGATTTTGAACCCGCCGGGCTGCGTTGATACCGGCCATTAGCCCTTGGGCACCCGCTTCTTCGTATCCCGAAGTGCCATTGATTTGGCCAGCAAGGTAAAGATTGCGGCAAACCTTGGTCTCCAGCGAGGCGTGAAGCTGGGTCGGAAACGCGAAATCATATTCCACCGCGTAAGCCGGACGCATGATCTCGGCCCTCTCGCAGCCAATGATGGTTTGGACCATCCCGACCTGAACCTCGTATGGCAGACAGGTTGAAAAGCCGTTGACATAGATTTCATCCGTGGCGATGCCTTCCGGCTCCAGAAAAATCTGCTGGCGCTCTTTCTCCGGAAACTTAACGATCTTATCCTCGATGGACGGACAATACCGCGGCCCGATGCCTTCAATGACCCCGGAATACATCGGCGACTTATGGATGTTCGCCCGGATGATCTCAGCCGTGGCGTCGGTGGTGTAAGTGATATAGCATTGAAGCTGGCCGTTGATCCGGTCGAGGATTGAGCCAGGCGGATACTTGCCATTGGAGTGCCCGAAATCTGACGGGTTCAGCCCGGAATGTTCCACGTGGAACAAATCGTCCTTCCAATAAGTAAAGTATGGCACCGGCTCATCACCGGACTGCGCCTGGGTCTTGGAGAAATCTATCGAGCGCCGCAGCAATCGAGGAGGCGTCCCCGTCTTTAACCGGCCAAGTTCCAATCCTATCTCCTTGAGCGAAGCGGACAAACTCATCGCCGCCGATTCGCCAGCCCGACCGCCGGATTGTTGATTTTGGCCAATGTGCATCAACCCACGCAAGAAGGTTCCCGTGGTCACGACTACCGTGGTCCCGTGATACTGGACTTCCAAAGTCGTTTCAACGCCAAAGACCTGGCCTTCGCGATGCAGGAGTTTGGCCGATTGGCCTTGCTTGACATCCAGATTCGGCTCGCGTTCGCAAACCCATTTCAGCCGAAACTGGTATGCCTTCTTATCGCACTGCGCTCGCGGCGCCCAAACGGCTGGGCCTTTCTTTGTATTGAGCATCCGGAATTGCAGGCCGGTCAAGTCGGTGGCTTTGCCCATTTCGCCGCCGAGTGCATCAATTTCCCGGGCAAGATGCCCCTTGGCCAAACCGCCGATCGCCGGGTTGCAGGACATCTGACCGATGGTGTCCGCGTTGATCGTCAGCAGCAAAGTCTGGCAACCCATCCGCGCCGCCGCCAAGGCTGCTTCGACCCCAGCATGTCCAGCGCCTACGACGATGACATCATATTTCTTTTGATAAACAAACATTCCAAAAATGATTTACTTTATCGTTATAGTTGTCGTATTATGCTTATTTAATACCTGATTAGGTATTAATACGGATAAAATCGGACACCTTATCGCACCTTGCCTTACCTAGCACCGCTGACCATGCGCAAAAATCAGCCCGTGAACCGTGGGGGAGCCGGTATTTGGAAAAAGACATCATCAGGCGGGTAGCTTATCCGAAAGCTGAGTTTAAACAATCCCTTTGCGGCGGAAAATGAGAAACGCACCCTTGGAGAACTGGAATGGAATTTTTGACAGGATGACAGGATGGGGAATGGATCAGGCATCCTCGATCCCTGCCTTGATCCTGTAAATCCTGTCCATCCTGTCAAAATCTTTCCTGCGCTTTCCGGCAGTTGCGGCGGTGGATAATTTCCCCATTTCATAGGAGGTCTGTCGGTTGTATATTGGCGCCGGGCAATTTGAACATTGGAGAAACCAACTATGATTAAAAACCTAAAACGTCGTGAAGCGATCAAAGTCGCGATTGCTGGCGGAGGATTGTTCGCGCTGAAAAGTGTGAAGGCCGAAGCGGGCGAGATGAGAGTTCCCACGCTGGCCGGCAATTGGCAATATGAGGAACAGCCCTGCGCCATTTTTCAGCAGGGGCCGGTTTTGCTGGTGGTTAATCAAAGAGGCAGTCTCGGCACCGCCAGAATGACTGACGACAAAACTTTTGCGGTTCTGGCTGGAACCGGCTGGGATCTCGGCCTCACCGGCACCTTGTCTGACAACGGCAAAACCATCAACTGGTCGAATGACAGTTCCTGGACGCGGGTGAAGTAATCGGCCGCATCATTTCTCAAGCGGGTTTTGCAGAAGCGTTGACATTAATCGGCTGGCATGGCTCTATTTCTGGCATGGGGCAATATGTGGCGCTTGGCATACATTCTTGGAGTTCTCTTACTAATCTCCGGTTGTTCACCGAAGAGCGTGACCAGTGTCGATGCCATCATCAGGACTGCGGAAGAAGGCGTCCTGCAATTGAAAGCTAACCCTCCCTCTGCGGGTTCCTTCCAATTAAGGATTTCCGATTCCCTAACATTCGCAGGCAAGCCGGACACGACCGGTGCGGGGATGGCTATAATATTAGATAAAATTCTTGGTCTCGGTTACTTGCCGGATGGTTTCGAACAGAAAGAAGGATTTAAGCTTTATAGGTATAAAAAAATGCAGTAGTCAGATTGCAACGCAAAGGTGGTTTTGTTTTCGCGTTTACATTATTATAATGAAAGATGCGCGACGAAGAGCCGATTGAACTGACCAACGGACAAACCCTCTTGATCATCGTGAAGGATGGGCGGGTCATTGAATACACATGGGACATGGGACTTCCGCATGTTGAATTTGTGAAACGCACCGTCGGAAAACTTCCGGAGGGAGCATGGGTTGGCACGGTTTCCAAGGCGGGGGACCAGGTCGCGGCGATAAGTTCCAAATACTTCTTTGGTTATCAATTACCCGCTCCCGAGTGGGTTTTGGCTGCCGTGAGGAATTTATTTAAGTGAGACCCGATAAATCATTCCTGTTTTCAAAACAGCGCAGCACCGATGCCCGAAAGCGTTGACTTGGGGCGGGGCTGTTTTATAGTGGCAATATGGCACTTGCGGTCAGAAGCGCGGCGAAGGAGAAGTTCATGGACTTTCTCGCGCACAAGAATCTCCGCATCACTTCGCAACGCCAGGCGATTGTGGACACGGTGTTCAGCACGGACCAGCATTTCACGGCCGAGCAATTGCTGGAATGGTCGCGGCTGCGGGACAAGTCGGTTTCGCGGGCGACGGTTTACCGCACGCTGCCGCTGCTGACCGAGAGCGGGCTGGTGCGGGAAATGGATTTTGGCAAGGATTACAAATTTTACGATCCAAACTACGCGGAACACCCGAACCACAATCACATCATCTGCAACGACTGCGAAAAAATCGTGGAGTTCGAGAGCGACAAAATCGAAAAGCTGGAGGGCGAAATCACGCGCCGGCTGGGTTTTTCCATCAAGACGCAACGGCTGCAAATCACCGGCAGTTGCGAGGAGCTTAAGAAACTCGGCGCATGCAAGAAAAAAGCCGGCTGCTGAAAGTGCGGCGGGCGTTCTGCCTCGCGCTGCCGCTGCTCCTGCTCACGGGTTGCCCGCACAACCAATACATCGTTGAGCTTGCCCCGCGCGGAAGTGTGATCGAGCGCAAGCTGGAGTTCTATTGCGAGGATGGCACGGACACCAACGGGCTTCCCAAATATCTCAATTTCGACACGAACGAACTGGCGGAAATCGCGCGTCTCTATCCGCCGGGCGCGGTCAAGGAGAACGGGGAACGATACGTGGCCATCGGCGATTTTCGCGCCAAGATGCCGAAGGACATCGGCGGCGCGGGCGCTTACACCAATCTGGCAACCACGCTCGGGAGCGCGGGATTTTACATGGAGCGTTTTCGCGGCGACGATGACCTGGCCACGCGAACGGCCCGGCGGTTGCGCGCCGCGGACCAGTTCGCGGATTTGATCATCGGCTGGAGCCGGATGGAGCTGGGCCGCGAACGAAATTACGAGCATTTGCGGCGATTCCTCGACAACGATTTTCGCAAGGACGTAAAGAACCTGAGCTTGTATTTATGGCTCCTGCAAATCTCGGCTTCCGGCAAACCGGCCGCGCCCGAGGAATTTGGCGTGCGGTTCGGCCAATATCTCATGGAGCGCGGCTATTTGAAAATTGAGGATTTGCCGGAGGGTTTTTGCGCCGCACGAAATGACCCGGAACACTCCAGATGGCTGACCCAAATCATGCAACGAACGGTCGCCGCCAAATTGGGAATACCCAAAACGAAGCCAATTCCAGCGTCGCTCGAGTTTCTGAACAACCCGGATCGCGCCTGGAAATCATGGGAGGATTATTTATGCACCACGGATGTGTATCGCGCGAAATTGCGACATTGGCAAAAAGAGAAGGTGGTGAGCGAACTGGGAGTTTTTCAGAGAAGAATATTCGGCAGCTTCAGCGCGCAGTCGCGAACCAACAGTTCCCCGCCGCCGGGAGTGCCCGGGAAGCCGCAGCCATCCGAAGTCACGGATGAACTGTTTAAGGAGCTGATTGATTTCGATCTCGGCACGGACGACCATGTGAAAGTGCGTTTGACGCTCGCCGCCGCGCCGGACCATACCAACGGCAAATGGGATGAGGCGCGCAAGCAAGTTCTTTGGGACGAGGACATGGAGCGCCCGGACGGAGTGCAGCGGGTGCCGACCTTCTGTTACGCGAATTGGAGCACCGCCGACGAGGTCGCGCAGAAGGAGCGTTTTGGCAAGGTGATTTTGACCGGGGACGACCTGGCGCAATATTGTTTATGGCGCGCCGCCTTGAGCAAAAGTGAGGCGGCGGAATGGGACGGAATGCTCGCAGGTTTGCATCCGGGCCTGGGGCTGAAGGACCGCCTGGAAACCTTCCGGTTTTCCGCTGCCTCTGCGCCGCGATCAACCAACTCGCCGGCGACGGATGCCAGCGCACTGGCGCGAGACTTGATCCTCGCGGGACTGAAAGAGAAAAAATAACCGCGTGGCAACTGCACCGCGCTCAAACGTTTCCCCACTCGAGGGATTAAAAATCGGCGATTCAAGAATCGGCAAACCCTGCCTTCATTGTCCCTTTCTCCTCCTGCCGCCCTGCGGATCCTGACCTGTGGCCGGAGTCGTGGCGGTCGGGCTTGCAGTCCGGGGGCCGATTTCAAAATTACCGGCAACGTAACTTTGCTCATCATCCGGCAGGCAGAGATAAATTTTGCCGGGCAACCTGCCGTCGGCCAGCGTGCCGAATTCGAGCTTCAGGGCGTAACCTTTCGTGAAAGTTTGCGCGCCCGGGCGCTTGCCGGTTTCATCCTTCCAATTCAGCACGATGCGGGGCTGGGGTTCGGAGTCCGTCGGCGTCACCTGAAAAGACTTGCCCATGAGCGATTCGCCGGGCTTGACCGGAACGGAAATCACAAATTGACGGCTCAAACCGCTATCCTGCCGAAGCGTGAGCGACCCGGCCAGGAAGACCACCGCCTCGACCTTGAAATCCTCGGCGTGAAGTTTGCCGGAGGCGCGACGCTCGGGAAATTCGGCCGCAGCGAGGTCCATTCTCCACGTCGCTTTGGATGCCTTCAATCTTGCCGCGGCTGCGGCGGCGGCGTCCGCGGCGGCTTTTTGCTGTGCGGCAGCCTGGCGCACGGCTTCTTCCTGTTGTTGTTTGGCTTTCTCAACCGCCTCTTTCACATAACCCGCGAAAAATCCAAACCACGCGATGGTAAACACGAGGAAAAAATAACCGATGATGAGTCCGGCCAGCGCCAATCCCTTGCCCTTGAGGGAGTGATCCTTGGCGATGCGGGCGCGGGCAAGGTGGCCGCAAATAATAGCAGGCACACAACCAACATGACCGAGCAGCGAACAAACCAGGGAGACAATCGCCAGGACGGAAAATTTTTTCGCCGGCGGAGGCGCGTGCTTGGCGCCCCAGGCAGGTTGCGCTGGTCCGCCGGCCGCCGGGGGAGGAGGCGCATGATGAGGGGCATCTTTGTGAATGCTCAACCTGGCCGGACCGGCTGCGGGCACGGCAGGCGGAGGTGTGGGGACGGTTAGAACAGTCTGGCAGCCGGGGCAGGGAATCTGCATGCCGGCGTTGCTGGTGTCACAGAGAATGTGCAGGCCGCAGTTTGGGCAATCGAATTTAAAGTCACTCATGGGAGTTAAAAGCAACGCCCATTATCCACCAACCACGGAGGCAAACAACTATAAATTTTTTTCAACGTCTTGATACTCTCCGGGCGGGAGGGATTTGGGCGTGGCGGAGGGATTGGTAAGAGTCACCTTGCCGCGGAAAATGTTTTCGGAACTCAGGTGGACGGGGCCGCGCACCGTCAATTCCCGGCAGTGCGCGAGCGAAGGAACGCCATCAGCCAGCGCCGCATCGAGTTGATCCACGAGCTTGTAGTGCGCGGCGTCCAGGTCAATGGTTGGCGGCGCGCCCTCACCGGCACCGGACAAAACCAGCCGCCAATCCTCTGTGACTTCGTAGGCGTCCGAGCGCAAGGCCAGCAGGTCGGCGGTGGTTTTCACGGGCGCGAAACGCGCGCGCGGCACCACAATCGCGCCGGCGTTCTCGAAACATTCGATGGCCGCCCCCATGGCGGTTTCCAGTTGAAAAACTTTCGGCGAGTTTTTGTCGCGCGGATCCACGGTCTTGGCATTCTTGATGATGGGCAAAGGAATGAAGCCGCCCTGCGCGTCGAGCAGTTGCTTGAGAGAATCGAGTCGCACCCACAAATTGTTCGTGTTGAAAAAACGATGGCGTTGGATGTCCTGAAAGGCGGGCAAATCCTCCTCGGGACATTGGGCGGATTCGCGCAGCAGGAGCCGGCCCCGGCTTAGGGCAAGGTGCCCGCCTTTGCGATCCGAAGCGGTGCGTTCGCAAACTTCCATGAGGAACGGCTGCCTGCCGGTGGCGAAATACGCGAGCAAATCGAGATCAAGACTCGCGCCGAGATTGTCCGAGTTGGAAACGAAAAGATACTTCACGCCAGCGGCGAGCAACCGGTCCAGCCAGCCGGAGCCGAGCAGGGAAGGATAAAGATCGCCGTGACCGGGCGGGCACCATTCGAGTTCGGGATTCTTGGGCCAGACGACGGGGTGGAGGGTTTGGGCATCCACTTTCGGCGCGGCGCTCTGCATCAATTCGAGTTGGGCCGGTTCACCGAGGGCGGGATATTTCTTGAGAAAATCAAGCGTGTCACGGCTGGTGCTGAAACTGTTCATCAGCAGGAAGCGCAACGGGGATTTGTGCTTTTCGCGCAAATAAAGAATCTGCCGCGCGATGAAATCGAGGAAGGTGAGGTCGTCCTTCAACTTGAGCAGCGACTTGGCTTTTTCGAGGCCCATGCTGGTGCCAAGACCGCCGTTGAGCTTGATGACCACCGCCTGGGAGAGCAGCGAGCCATCGTGAGCCGCGCCTTTGGCAATGTCGTTATAGCCGGGCAGCGTGGTGACCGGCTGGAGGTCGCGCTCGGGCAGCATGCCGGTCTGGCCCGCGACGATGCTGTCATAACTGTGCTTGAAAGCGCGGATGGCGGCGTCACTGACGCGCGCCTGGCGCATTTTGGATTCAAATTCAGCGAAGGCGTTGGACATGCAACGGGATCGTTCCCTTTTCCTTACGACACCAATTTTCTTTCCGCGCAGGTAATCCCATGCGCGGCCAGAAAAGCCTTCGCCGTTTCGAAATGATCCGCTGCAATCCAGACCGCCGAGTAAAGGTCGCTCTCGTTGACGTGCAACGACACCAGCCGCAAATTGCGCGCCTGATTCGCGCGATCAATTTCCTCGAACTGTTCCTTGGCGCGTCCCGACCGCACCTCGAACAGCGCGCCCTGGGGACCGCGCCAGAAAAGATAGCGGGTCAAATGATCCGGCGAGACCTCGCAATACGCGGGCACCAGCCCGAGGTTCCGGCAGAAATCGCCGGCGGCCTGCATGAGGTCGCGGGACATCCAGCGCGTGAAACTGTGCTGGCGAAGAAGTTCCATGTCTCCGGTGAGCAATCGGGACGGGGTGTAACTGGTGGCTGCGTTCATAGTTTTGTTTGACCGGCAATTGACCGCGCGTTTCAACACCTGCGACCTACTGGATAAATAATACGTTCGCCGTGATTTTTGTCCAGCGGATGATGTCGCCGCCGCGGCGACAAATCAGCTTGCCAAGAGCCTTTGGCCGGGCATACTTGCCCCGCCTTTCGATTGAGTTTATAATTGCAAGGCACGAAAGTGGAAACCAAACGGAAGCCGGGGTTTTCGTTTGTAAGGGGTTGATTAAGATGCCCACGTGGCGGAATTGGCAGACGCGCTAGATTCAGGTTCTAGTGAGTAACATCGTACAGGTTCAAGTCCTGTCGTGGGCACCATCTTTGATTTTAGTCAACCAATCGCCCTCTGTTATATTAACCAGTTTGAAATAACATATTCCGTAATGAACAATTCCCTTGCTGCGCGGTTCCATTTTTCAACGCTTCTCCTCGTTCTCGTCATTTCCCCGCCGCTGTTCGCTTTGGCTCAAAGCGCAACCACGACCGGCCAAGCCGCGAAAGTTCTTCCCGCGCCGGGCGTCAGTTTTGAGCCGTATGTCCGGCGTTACCAGGCGGATTCGGGCGGCATTTCGCGGTTTTACAATGTGCCGTGGTCGGAATCGCGGTTTGACCGGCTCTCGCAGTTTTATCGCGACGAGGCCGCGCAGTTGAAGCAGGTTGATTTTGACGCGCTGGACCAGCCGGGTCGCGTGGATTATCTGCTCCTGCGCAACAAGCTCAATGAGGAACTGGCGCATTTCACGCTGGAGCAGCGGCAGTTGGCGGAGATGAACGTTCTGCTCCCGTTCCGCCACGCGGTGCAGGACCTGGAACTCGCGCGCCGCCGGATGGAACCGGTCAATTCCCAGGCCAGCGCGGAAACCGTGGCCGCCATTCCCGATCAGATTAGGAAACTGCGCGCGCGAATTCAAAAGTCGAAAAGCGGAAAAAACGTCGAGAAATCCAAGAGCGCGGAAAAAGCCGACGACAAGGCCAAAGAAGCGACGGACTTCAAGGATTCCAAAGATTCGAAAGACTCCACCGAGGAAAAAGATTCCAAGGACCAGGAAACCAAGCCCGAGGATGGTCCGCCGATCAAGATTTCGCCGGTGCTGGCCAAACGCACGGCGGAGGCCGTCGAAGCGATGGGCGGGACGTTGCACGAATGGTTTGCCTTTTATGATGGTTTCCAGCCGGAATTTTCCTGGTGGCTCAAACGGCCTTACGACGAGGCGCACAAGGCGCTGGAGGAATACGCCAAGTTTTTGCGCGAGGACATCGCCGGCTTGAAGGGCAAGGATGAGGATCCGTTGATCGGCGATCCCATCGGCGCGCAAGGGTTGGCGGATGATCTCGCGGCGGAAAATATTCCCTACACGCCCGAGGAACTGATCGCCATTGCGGACCAGGAATTCGCGTGGTGCGAAAGCGAAATGAAAAAAGCGTCGCGCGAAATGGGCCTGGGCGATGATTGGAAGGCGGCGCTCGCCAAGGTGAAGGCGGATTACGCCCCGCCCGGCGCGCAGGATGAACTGGTCACGGAAATTTCGCGACAGGTGATTCGTTTTGTCAAAGAGCGCGGTCTGGTCACCATTCCGCCGCTCTGCGAGGAGACCTGGCGTTTGACGATGAGTTCGCCGGAGATACAAAAGACGCTGCCGTTCGCGGCGTACGGCGGGCAGAACATGATGGTCGCCTACGCCAAAGATGAAATGAAGAACGAGGACAAGCTGATGTCCATGCGCGGGAACAACCGTCATTTCATCCGCATCGTCGTGCCGCATGAATTGATCCCCGGCCATCATTTGCAGGGATTCGTCGCGGAGCGCAACCGGACTTACCGTTCGCTGTTTCGCACGCCATTTCTGGTCGAGGGCTGGGCGCTGTATTGGGAAGCGAGATTGTGGGAACTGGGTTATCAGCAATCGCCGGAGGACCGGATCGGCATGCTGTTCTGGCGCATGCACCGTTGCGCGCGCATTATTATCAGTTTGAAATTTCACCAGGGCCAGATGACGCCGGAGGAGATGGTTAACTTCCTGGTGGACCGCGTGGGGCATGAAAAATTCGGCGCGACGAGCGAGGTGCGCCGTTACATCGGCGGCGATTATTCGCCGCTCTATCAATGCGCCTACATGATCGGCGCGAAGCAATTGCTGGCGTTGCGCAAGGAAATCGTCGAGACCGGCCGCATGACGGACAAGCAGTTCAACGACGCCGTGCTCGCTTGCGGCGCAATTCCCGTGGAGATGATCCGCGCACAGTTGTTGAACGTGCCACTCACCCGGGACACGCAGCCGAACTGGCAATTCGCCGGCCCTCATCCCGGGCAGAAGTGAGCACTCTGATTTCAAATTCAGACATTGCTGATTATTCCCCCGCTTGCTTTGAATCCGCCCCGCCGATAGGCTCCAGATTGAATGCGTCTGCTTGACCGCTATTTGTTGCGCGAACTCCTTGTCCCGCTCGGCTTTTGTCTGGGCTTTCTCCTGTTGTTTTATGTCGCGTTCGATTTGATCGCTTCCTTGAACCGGTTGCAGGAACATCAATTGCTCCTGAAAGACGTCGTCGAATTTTATCTCGTGAAGTTCCCGGAAATCCTGGTTTTCATACTGCCGATCGCGCTGCTCCTGGCGCTGCTTTACACGCTCACGAATCTCGCGCGTCACCACGAGCTGACCGCCATGCGCGCCGCGGGGGTCAGCCTCTGGCGTTTGTGCGTGCCTTATCTGGTCGTGGGTTTCTCGTTGAGCCTGCTTGCCTTCGCCTTGAATGAACTCTGGGTGCCGGACAGCGCGGCGAAACAGGCGGAAATCATGGGTCGCCGGGTGGACGGCTCCGGAACTGATCCGTCCGTGGTGAACAACCTTGGTTTTCACAATGCCCATGATGGCCGAAACTGGCTGATCGGCGCTTACCATCTCAAGACCGGCGTGATGATCAATCCGCATGTGGATTGGATTGACCGTGGCACCAACTGGGTCATTCAAGCCAGCAGCGCCGAACACATCAACGGCGTTTGGACATTCTTCGGTTCCACGCTTTTTGCCACCAACGATATTCTCAATCTCGACTCGCTCGCCGCGAAATTCAAAACCCCCGCCGATCCAGTTTCGCAATCTCTGAATGCCCAATTTTCCACCGCGACCCAAAGCCTGCTCGCCAAACACACCAACGGCGCCGATCCCGATTTGCTGCGCGCCTTGGCCGATGAACTGAATCATGCGGTTTATCGCGGACCGATATTTGACACTCAGCGATTCGGCGCCGTGAAGCTGACGCCCGACATCGCGGAACTCGCGGCGCAAAAACCACAGGGCAGCGAGTTGCTGCTCTTGAACCGCGCGCTGCTGGTCGCCGCTTATCCGCTGGAGTTGTCCAAAAACTCGCTTAACGGTGTGCGCGTTAGCTCGAAAGTTCATTCGTACACCAATCTCCTCGCCATGCCCCAGTTTTCCGAGACACCCCGGCAATTCGCCAACGAGGCGAAGTTCAACCGCCGTTTCGCCGGCAAACTTTCCGACGATTCCGCCGACGTGCCCATTGTTGAAATCATGGAATATCTCAAGGTGCATCCCGACTCGACGAAAAAGTTGTGGCTTCTCACCCAATTGCACGCGCGTTTCGCCGCGCCGTGGAGTTGCCTCGTCGTGGTGCTGATTGCCATTCCATTTGGCGCGGCGTCCGGGCGGCGCAATATCTTCGTCGGCGTTGCGGGCAGCATTGTAATTTGTTTCATATACTTTATCCTGCTCCGGTTGGGATTGGCGCTGGGCACCGGCGGTATTGCGCCGCCGTGGGTGGCCGCGTGGCTCCCGAACGCCGCCTTCGGCATCACCGGTTTTTTGCTGATACTTCGCGTGCGATGAGTGACGAACTTGCTGAACTTAAAGCCCGTTACGCCCGGCTGGAACTGCTCCACCAGGTCGCCGGCATCATCCACTCCACACTCGAACCGCAGGAGGCGCTGCAACTCATTCTCAGCCAGGCCGTGCGCGTAATGCGCGCTTCCAGCGGCACGGCGGTGTTGATCAACCCCACTTCGGGCCTGCTGGAAATCCACGCGTCCATGGGCTTCACGCCGGAAGCCGCCCGGGTGAAGTTGCGACTCGGCGAAGGCATCACCGGCTGGGTCGCCCGCAAAGGCCAGGCGGTGCGCACGGGCGATGTTTCCAAGGAACCGCGCTATGTCCAGCTTCGCGAAAACATCGTTTCCGAACTCGCCGTGCCGCTGGTCGTCAACGGCGAAGTCCGCGGCGTCTTGAATGTGGAATCGGAGCGCAAGGATGCCTTCAGCGCCGCCGATCAGGAATTGCTCGAAGCGCTCGCCATGTCCGCGTCCAAGGTGATTCACAACACCTGGCTCTACGAACAATTGCGGCTCAAGGCGCGCCTGCTGGAAACGCTCGCCCGCGTCGGCCAGACCATCAATTCCGCGCTCAACCTCGACGACGCCCTCCAGGTCATCACCCGCGAAGCCTGCCTCATGATGCAGTCCCGCATGTGTTCCCTCATGATGCTCGATGACTCCCGTGAATGGCTCGAACTCCGCGCCAGCTACGGCGCCGCCGAATCCTACCGGCAACGGCCCAGAATCAGCACCGATGAAAGCCTGCTGGGAATCGTGGTGCGCCGCCGCAAGCCGCTGCAAGTCGAGAATGTCCAGACCTCCAATCGTTATTCCTCCGCCGAACTGGCGCGCCGCGAGGGACTCGTCGCGCTCTTGAGCGTGCCGCTTATTTTTGCCGGGGAAGCCATCGGCACCCTGAGCGTTTACACCGGCAGCGCCCACAAATTTTCCGACGAGGAAATCCGCACCCTGAGCGCCTTGGCCGAACTTTCCGCCATCGCCATCGAGAAAGCCCGCCTCTACGAGCGCATTGTGGATGTGGAGGAACAACTGCGCCAGAACGAAAAGCTTTCCGCGCTGGGCCTGCTCGCCGCCGAGGTTGCGCACGAAATCCGCAATCCCCTCACGGTGATGAAAATGCTTTACCACTCGCTCGACCTCAAGTTTCCCAAGACCGATCCCCGCGCCAAGGACGCGCAGATTCTCGGCGAGAAAATCGAGCACCTGAACAAAATCGTCGAGCAAATCCTCGCGTTCGCCCGCACCACCGAGCCGACGTTCTCGCCCGTCAGCCTCAAGGAATTGATCGAGGAATTGGGCCTGCTCGTGCGCCACAAACTGCGCAATCAAAAAATTCAATTTCTGCACAAGCTCGATCCCGATCTCCCGAAAGTCATGGCCGATGCCACGCAATTGGAACAGGCCTTTCTCAACCTCATTCTCAACGCCGCCGAAGCCATGCCCAAGGGCGGCAGACTCACCGTCACCTCCCACAAACACATTCCCAAGGAGGGTGGCGCGCCGACGCATGTGGTCGTCGAATTCAAAGACACCGGCGAAGGCATGACCGAGGAGCAACGTCATCGCGCCTTCACCTCCGTGCTGTCCACCACCAAGGCCAAAGGCACCGGTCTCGGGCTGGCCATCGTCGGCCGCGTCGTCGAGACCCATCGTGGTGAAATCGCAATCAAGTCCCGCCCCGGCCACGGCACGACCATCAGTGTCCTTTTGCCGCTTTAAGCCGGAACCATTCATTTGAATAGGAGGAAACAGAGGTATTGGATCGCCGATATACGCCCGTTTCATAATTTCGATGCCTCGCAAAAGTATTTTCCTCCCCATACGTGAACACAGGTGACAACAGGTGAATTTATCTGAACATAGCTGACATCTGCTGAATTTAAATTCAGATAATTCGCCGCCCAAATTCACCTCTTGCCAGCTTTGGTCATTTCCCAACCCGGCAAATTTTGCCGTCTTCCCCGCAACCTTGACTCGCTGGCCGAACTGGTTTGACTTGGTTTGACGCGGTTTGACCACATTCACCATCAATGACTTACAAGAGCGACTTTTTCTCATACCCACCTTGACTGCTCGCGATTGAACGAAGCCATGGATTTGAACGCAAAGACGCGAAGCCGCGGAGGCGCAAAGTATAAAAGGATCCGGGACAGGAGGGGACCAGCTTCGGCAAAGGTCCCTTTGCGGCTTCGCGCCTTTGCGCCTTTGCGTTAAAACTTCCACTTCCGGCCCCCGATCAAAAATCGCGATTTTAATATTTAGAATAACTGTCACCTTCCAAGGTTACCAGAACGGCAGGCCGTTTTTGTAACCTATGGCAGGATTGACGCGATTTTTCTGTTTGGTGAAGCTTTGTGAAAAAAGCGCAAGTTCAGCCAATGTTTATTAGCGTTTCCGCCCTTTCAACAGAACTCATTTTTCGTCGTCGCAGATAACTTTTTGCCGTGTAAGAAGCGAATGACCTTTGCCATGACACTGACGTTGCGAACAACCGTCTGGTCAAACCTGACGTCTGGAAATTAAAAAATGCTGCGAATGGCGTAGCGGCGGGCGTCCCGCCGCCGCTACATCCCGAATCAACACTGGATTCTGCCGCCACGCTCCTGTATGTTGTCGCGATATGTTCGAGATCATTAAAGTCCAGTTGACCACCGTGGCGGAAAAGCTTGTCCACCTGCGGAGGTTTCTTTGACGTCCCCAGCACGCAAAAACGGCTGGCGGAACTCGACGCCTTGATGGCGGCGGACAACTTTTGGAATAATCGCGACCAGGCGCAAAAGCTCATTGACGAGTCGAATTCCCTGCGCAAAAAAATTGATCCCTTGCTCAAGGCGGAGACGCAGGTCGAGGATTTCCGTGTGATGGTCGAACTCGGCGAAGGCGAACCGGAGGCGGAACAGATCAAGCACGAAAAGGAAATGACGCGCGAGCTGGCGCAATTTTCGAAAGACCTCGAGAATCTCGAGCTCAAGGTTTTCCTCAACGGGCCGCATGACAAGAATAATTGCATCCTGAGCATCAACGCCGGCGCGGGCGGGACGGAATCGTGCGATTGGGCGAACATGCTGCTGCGCATGTACCAGCGCTGGGCGGAAAGCCGCGGCTGGCAGGTCGAAATCAACGACGCGCTCGCCGGCGAAACCGCCGGCATCAAGAGTGTGACGATGTTGATCACGGGCGAGAACGCCTACGGATTTTGCAAGGCCGAGCGCGGCGTCCACCGGCTGGTGCGCATTTCGCCGTTCGATTCCAACAAGCGGCGGCACACGAGTTTCGCCAGCGTGGACACCATCGCGGAGATCGAGGAGACGCAGGAGATTGCGATTCCGCCGGAGGAATTTTCGGTGGACACCTTTCGTTCCGGCGGCAAGGGCGGGCAGAACGTGAACAAGGTCGAGACCGCCGTGCGCATCACGCACATTCCAACGGGGTTGGTGGTGGCGTCGCAAACGCAGCGCTCGCAACACCAGAACCGAGCGACGGCGATGAAGCTGTTGCTCTCGCGGATTTACGCGCAGCGCGTGGACGCGCAAAAACAGGAGATGGAACGCTTTTACGGCGAGAAAGGCAGCGTGTCCTGGGGCAACCAGATTCGGAGTTATGTGTTTCAGCCGTACCGGATGGTGAAGGATTTGCGCACCGGTGTGGAAACCAGCAACGTGCAAGGCGTCATGGACGGCGACCTGGACCCGTTCGTGAACGGCTGGCTGCGCGCTGGCTGCCCGATGAAACGCATGCAGGGCGTGAAGGATGAGGAAGAGTGATTTGCCTGATGATTTAACCACGGATGAACACGGATAAACACGGATTGGGGAAAAATTGCAAAAGAGGTCTTTTTAACCGGAACGAGGTGTTTTTTCAGATCCATTATTATCCGTGTTCATCCGTGTCCATCCGTGGTTTCATTACTCTTTTGTGTTTGGCAAATGAACATTCTCGATAAAATTGTCGCGCAGAAAACGATCGAAGTGGCGCGGTTGCCGCAGCGGACGGTTTCCGCCCAGGATTTGCAGACGGCGGTGCTGTCGCGCGGCGGTCTTTTGGATTTTGAAACGGCCTTGCGCCGACCGCAACGCGGCAGCATTGGATTGATTGCCGAGGTCAAAAAGGCGTCGCCCTCAGCGGGAGTGATTTGCGCGGACTTCGACCCGGTGCGGATTGCCCAACAATACGAATTTGCGGGCGCGGACTGCCTTTCGGTGCTGACGGATGAGCAATTTTTTCAGGGTTCGCTTCCATATTTAAAACAGATCCGGCAGGTGGTGAAATTGCCGCTGTTGCGCAAGGATTTCATCATTGATGAGCGGCAGATTCTCGAAGCGGCGGAATGGGGCGCGGACGCCATTTTGCTGATCGTCGCGATTTTGACGGATGAGCAATTGAAACATTTTCACATGCTCGCCACTGATGGCGGTTTGACGGCGCTGGTGGAAGTGCATGACGAAATGGAATTGGATCGCGCGGTTGCGGCGGGCGCGCGGGTCGTCGGCGTGAATAATCGCGACCTCAAGACTTTCAAGGTTGATCTGGGCACAACGGAAAGGCTGGCCGCGAAATTGCGCCGGACGCCGGACGGCGCGGAAAAATTACTCGTGGCCGAAAGCGGCATTCACACCCGCGCGGATGTGCAGAGATTGGCCAATGGCGGCGCGCAGGCAATTTTAGTTGGCGAATCATTGATGAAGGAGAAAGACATTGCGGCAAAGGTGGGTGAACTGTTGGGGAAGTGATTAACCAGGCAATCCAAACCACGGATGAACACGAATTGACACGGATAGGAAAGGGAAAACAAGTTTTCCGAATTTTCCTCAAACCGCACCGGAGAGTCAGTGATTCTCCATTTAGCAAACCTCGCCTCTTTTCAAATCTGAATCCGTCTTCATCCGTGTCCATCCGTGGTTGAATTGAGTTCTTACAACTTTAGGCTGTCCGGGGCTGGAACACGCTAAAGCGTGGACACCGAACAATCCGAAGCGGCGAAAGCAGCGATCAGAGAATCATTCACGGAACGCTTTGCCGGCGCGATATAATTCCAATCGTTGCGCGGCTTTATCGGCGAGTTGGTTTTGGTTCTGCGCGGTTGCCAGTTGCCGGACTTGCTCGGCGGTTTTGATGGCTTCTTCAAAACGGCCGGCTTCGGCGTAAGCGGCATCCAGTGCGCTCAATACCGCCGGGTCTTTGCCGCCCGTCAATCCGTTCGCGCGCTCCGCGAGTCGCACGGCTACGGCGCCATTGCGAAGTTCAGATTTTTTGCTGGTCGCGAGAATCCACGCCGCGCCGCGCAAGGCGTCGGGCGAGTCCGGCTGCACCCGCAAGGCCTCCTGGAAGCCTTGAATCGCCTCGGCCTGACGCCCACCGCTGGCCAGGGATTCGGCGAGTCGCAGCCGCGCGTTGGCATCGCCGGGCTTGAGCACGACTGATTGGGCAAAGGCTTCCGCGGCGTCGTCAAAGCGTTTGAGAGCGTCGAGTACGGCGGCGAGATCGAACCAAGTCTCGGGATTCTTAGGCTCCAGCTTCACCGCCGCGCCGAGATGGTTCAGGGCGGCTTCAAGCTGGCCCTGCTGGGCGAGGGCAAGCCCGAGCTTCGATTGCGCGTGGGCAAAATCCGGTTTGAGGCGCACCGCTTCCGCGTAATGGATTTCGGCCAGGTCCGGGTGACCCAACTTGAGGAGCACGCTGCCCATCTGGTCCTGCGCCTCGGGATAATTCGGTTTGAGCCGCAGGGCGGCCTTGAACTGCGCCAGCGCGTCCGGCCAGCGTCCCAGGCGCATCAGCACCGCGCCGAGATTATTGTGGGCGTCCGGCGAATCATCCTTGGTGCGCAACGACTCGAGGTAATGCTGCGCGGCTTCCTCATATTTCCCCTGGGCGGCCAGCGCATTGCCCAGATTGTAATGCGCGTCGCTGAAAAACGGATGGTTGCGCAGCGCGGAATTGTAGAATTTGATGGTGTTGGTCACGTCGCCCTCATGCGCGTAAAGCACGCCCAGGCCGTTGAGGCTAAGGGCGGAATCAGGCTCGAGCCGGAGCGCGGCTTGAAATTGCGCCTCGGCCTCGACCGGATGACCGGCGCCATCCAGCGCGCTGCCGAGATTGACGTGCGCCAGGGCATTGTCCGGCACTACGGCGAGATCGCGGCGAAACAGGGTCTCGCTGTCTTTCCAAAATTGCGTTTGTTCCCAGGTGACGCAAAGGCACGCGGCCGCCATCACAATGAAAATGAACCAAGCCAGTGCAAACCGCTCCTGCTTTCCTTGCGTGAACAAATCCGCGACGCCCCAGACCACAACAATGAACAAACCGACGAGCGGCATGTAAGTATAACGGTCAGCCATGGATTGGGAACCTACTTGCACCAAACCGATCACCGGCACAAGCGTGCCCAAAAACCACAACCAGCCGAACAGCGCATAAGGCCGCGAACGCGCCAGCGCGATGGCCGACGCTGAAATTACCGCGAGCAACAAAACCGCGAAAATCACCTGCGCGGCCGGCACGGAGCCGGGCAGCGGATAGAACACCGCCAGGCCCGAGGGCCAAAACATTTTGCGAAGATAACCCGCGTAGGCCAGGAACGGAGTGGCGAGGCGTTGTCCCAGCGAAAGGTTTTCCACCGCCATGACCGCCCCGCCCTCTTGCTGCACCAGAAACGTGATCACACTGGAAACCAGCGCCAGCAAGAAGAACGGGACTTTCTCGATCACCAGATTTTTCCAGGACATCCATGGCGCACCTTCAGTTTTCCCCAACTCCGCACTCCCCACTCCGCACTCCGCACTTTTCACACTTCTTTTTCGGGGCCAATAATCCAGCAGCAGCAGCACAAACGGCAGCGTCACCAGCATGGGCTTGGACATCAAGCCGCAGGTGAAAAACAGCAGCGCGAGAGAGTAACAGACTTTAAACTTTGAACCTCGAACTTTAAACTGCTGAAAGGCGAGCATCGTCAGGAGCCAGAAAAAAGTGCTGAGCACATCCTTGCGTTCGGCGATCCAGGCCACGGATTCCACATGCAGCGGATGCCACGCAAATAATGCGGCGACCGCCGCGCTGCGCCAGGTTTTGCCGGTAATGCGATTCAACCAGATGAAGAGCAAGAGGGTGTTGGCGATGTGAAACAGGAGGTTGGTCAAATGATGGCCGCCGGGGTGGTTCTGGCCGTAGAGCTGCCAATCAATGATATGCGAAATCCAGGTCAGCGGATGCCAGTTGCTCGCGTGGCCGGTGGTAAAGGCCCACACCATGGCCGTGGGCGTCAGTCCATTTTGGATGGGCGCATTATCGGTGACGTAAGTGTGGTCGTCGAAGTTGACAAAACCGTTTTGGAGAACCGGCGAATAAATGCAGAACGTTACCAGCGCCAACACCGCGCATATGAGCAGGACGCGGCGATCCCAGGCGCGGGGCAACCATTCCTTGTCTTCTCCCGCCGCCCGCTTCGCGATGTTAATTTGCATGTGTCACTCGCGCCCGGGAATGGTAACCCGGCGTCGAGCCATTTTCAGATGGCAGCGTCCAAGTTTGGAGTTCAAGCTTTAGCTTGTCCCCGGCATTTCCGCGCGGAATCAAATTTTCTTCGGCATGGCGGTCCAGGCGCCTTTGTTGGCGCTGCTCGCCACGCAGGCGTCGAGAAATGCCATGCCCATCCAGCCATCTTCAACCGTGGCGTACTTCGAGCCGTCGGCGGCAAATTTTCCAGTGGCCTGCCAATGGCGAATGTCCGCCTCAAAACAGCGATGCAGCCGCGCGAACGCATCGTGAAAACCCTCGGGATGGCCGGAGGGAATCGTCGGTTCGGCCATTAGATCGGCGGGCATGTCCTGGGGCAGAAATCCGTCGCCCGGCGTGACGGCACCGCGCCAATAAACCCGGTCCGGCTGACTGGCCAGATAAATGGTGAGTGATTCCGGTTCCTCGGCGCGCCAACGCAACGTGCCTTTCGTCCCGGCCACCACCAGCCCGAGGTCGTTCTTGAAACCGATGCAAATTTGCGACGCCCGCACCAGGGCCTTGCCGCCGTTGCTCAAGCTGCAATAAGCGCTGAAATGATCGTCCAACGCGCGGCCCTCGACGAAGGTTTCCAAGTGCGCCGAGACACCGGTCAATTCCAGGCCGGTGACGAAACGCAATTGCATCAGCGCGTGCGTGCCGATGTCGCCGCCGCAACCGGAACCGCCGGCGAGTTTCGGGTTCGTGCGCCACGTCGCCTGCATCTGGCCGCTGGCCTCGAGTTTGGTGGCGAGCCAGCCCTGGGTATAATTCGCATCCACCCAACGAACTTCTCCCAGCAACCCGCTCCGCACAATGTAACGCGACAGCCGGCTCGTCCAATGCCCCAGATAAGTGTGCGACAGCGCGAAGGGCACATGGCTCTCGCGGACGGCTTTCACCAAGTCCGCGGCTTCGGCGAGCGTCAGGCACAACGGCTTTTCGCAAAAAACGGGAATCCCGGCCTTGATTGCTTTCATCGCCGGATCGAAATGCACGTGGTTCGGCGTGACGATGAGGATGTAATCGAGCCGCTCCTCTTGGGGCAGATTTTTCTGCGCGCCGATCATTTCGTCGTACGAACCGTAACCCTTGACGGGATAAGGCCAATTGGCGGCCTCTTCGAGGGCAATTTTTGGATCGGGAAACAGCGCGGCCGAATGCACATGCCGCGAGCCATCAAAGTTAATCGCCCTCTGTTGAGGTTGAACAATGAAGGCGCCTTTGCCGCCGCCTACCAAACCGACGTTCAGGGGTCTTGGAGACATAATGAAAAGCAGCCTAGAGGAAGGCAACGGGCGTTCAAGCATTTTTAGCGCGGGCTGGCGCAAGAAATTTCAAATTTCAAATATCCAAATTCCAAATCGGAAACCTCCTTTATTCCCCTGCCATTATCCGGGAGCCAAGGGAGATAAGTCAGAGCTCTGATTGGCAGGGGAATCCGGCCTTCCTTTAAATGGTTGGAAACTGCGCCGCCAAGCCACATAGAGACGGCGCGTTCGTTCCGTGCGTCCTTTTTCGCCGCGTGAGACAGCTAAAAAACTGAGCTGCGCGGATTGGCGGGTTGCCGGTTGACCCAGGACGCAAATTAAGGCATTCTAACCGAGTCGCGCCAGTATCGTTTTAAACTTACAAAATTCGATTTGCCATGAAGAATACATCCCTCAGCGTCGCCTTGTTTGCCTGCCTTTTGGCCGCAGCTCTTGTCCCGCACCAACGGGTCCAGGCGCAGGCAACGCCGCATCCCAAAACCGGCGGGCCCGACATTTATGACGAATCAGCGGATGGCTCAAAGCAAATCGCCGACGCGCTCATCGTCGCCAGGAAGGAAGGCAAAAACGTGTTGTTGCAGTTTGGCGCGAACTGGTGCATCTGGTGCCATAGATTGCACGACCTCTACGCGTCCGATAAGGACATCGCCGGGATTTTAAAGGAAAATTTTGTCGTGGTGATGGTTGATGTGAACAAGGAGCATAACCAGGAGGTTGATTTGAAATACGGACATCCCATGAGCCACGGGCTGCCGGTCATTGTCATTCTGAATGCCGAGGGCAAGCAGCTCACGACCAAGGACAGCGGGGAACTCGAGGAAGGCGACCACCACAGCCCCGTCAAAGTGGCGGCGTTTCTCAAAGAGTGGACGCCTAAAAAATGAGCGCGCGCGCGCTCTTGGCCGCTCCGCGTGAAAATTAGACTGACCCTGGCAAAGACGGCTGACGCGCCGGCGATTGCCCGGCTCCGGACGGAGGTTGCGAAGCGGCTCGCCGAAGACTTCGGACTTCCACCGCGCAAATCCGCCGTGTCCGAGAAGAGCGTCTTGTATGAAATGCGTTATTCCCTCGTGTGCATTGCCCGCAAGGGTTCAATCATCATGGGCGTCCTGCAACTCCTGACTAAAAAACCCTGGGCCATTGATAAATCCTATTTTACCAAATGCGCGCGGCCGATTTATCTAGTCGGCATGGCGGTTGACCCCAAGTTTCAGCGACGCGGAGTCGGACGCGCCATGCTGGCTGATGCCGCGCGGCTCGCGCGCTCGTGCCCGGGTGATGCCATACGACTAGACGCTTATGATGCTCCGCATGGCGCGGGAGAATTTTACGCCAAGTGCGGCTACAAGGAAGTGAAGCGCGCCGCTTACAAAGGTACTCCGCTCATCTACTACGAATTGAAATTGTAGCATCGGCCGCGCTTCGGGTCATAAAAGGAGGGTGAGGCGCCCACGTCGTTTGATTGTCACCGGCGCGAGGTATGATTAAAAGTGGGTGAGGGAACGCCAGATTTGGCCGGAGGGGAAAATACGCGGCTGCGAGTTTAAAAACTCTTGGGTGCTGATCGCGTTCCCCCCCCTCTCGCCCCACGGCTGAGTGGAGAGATGGAGGGGGACTCGTTTCGCATACCTGGCGCAGGGTATAAACAATAAGCGCCACCCCTCCCCAACCCTCCCCGCCATTTATGCAAATGGCCGGGAGGGAGAAGAATACCCGCCTCCATTCGCCGGGCGCGCCGACTTGGCCCGACTACTTCTCATCCACTTCTAATCACGCCACCGGCGCATCAGATCCAAACTTGGTATTGTATTAGCCGGAAGCCAATTTATAGTCGCCTCGATTTTCAGATCAGCGCATAGTCTCCTATGTCTTTTACGGTTTTAGAAATTGCCAGACAACTCGGGGGCGAAGTCCGTGGTGACGGCGCCATTGTCCTCAACGGCTTCGCTCCGGCGGACCGCGCGCAGGCGGGCAATCTGACGTTCGCCGAGAACGAGACTTTTTTTCAACGGGCCGACGCCAGCGCCGCCGCCGCCATCCTGGTGGCGGGTGATTTTGTTTCCCAGAGCAAAACCTTGATTCACGTGGCGAACGCGCGCATCGCCTTTGCCAAGGTGCTGGGCATTTTTTACCCGGAACCCGTTTTTGCGGCGGGCGTTCATCCCACGGCGGTGGTGGCAACATCGGCGCGGATTGACGCCACGGCGCACATCGGGCCGCATTGCGTGATCGGCGCGGAGGCGCGGATTGGCGCGCGCGCGGTGCTGCAGGGCGGCGATCATGTGGGGGCGCAATCGCAAATCGGCGAGGATTGTAATATTTTTCCGAACGTCACCCTTTATCCCCGCACCCAACTCGGCCAGCGCGTCCGCATTCATTCGGGAACGGTGATTGGCTCGGACGGATTTGGTTATGTGATTGACGCGGGCGTTCACCGCAAAGTTCCGCAGATCGGGAACGTCGTCATCGGCGACGATGTGGAAATCGGCGCCAATGTGACGGTGGACCGCGGCGCGCTTGGCCCGACGACCATCGGCAAGGGCACGAAAATTGATAACCTGGTGCAGATCGCGCATAATGTTTCGATCGGCGAACACAGTTTGCTGGTCTCGCAGGTGGGCATCGCGGGCAGCACCAAGCTCGGGAACTACGTGGTTTTGGGCGGGCAGGTTGGCGTGGCGGGCCATTTGAGGATTGGCAACCAGGTTACCATCGCCGCCCAATCCGGCGTCATGCACAACATCGAGGATGGCGAAAGAATTCTCGGCTCCCCGGCCGTCCCGGACCGGCAGGCCAAGCGCCAATATATCGCCATCCAGCAATTGCCGGACTTGATCAGGCGCGTCCGCGAATTGGAAAAGAAGCTGGGCGAATGATGCGACCGACGATTCCGGTCTTGGAGGGATGCTCGTCATTAAGCTCCAAGCACCAAGCTCCAACATCCAGAGAAGCTCCAAGTCCCAAACACCAAAGTCTCATCATGTTCACATGCGGGCGCAAAAATCTTTTCCGCGCAAACGTCTCCGCGCTTCGAGATTGGTGCTTGAAGTTTGGTGTTTCTCTGGATGTTGGAGCTTGGTGTTTGGAATTTTAGCCTAATGCTTTCACCAAACCCGCCACCGCCGCCGCGTCGGTCACGGGGAACTCATCTTCCGGCGGCTTGAGGGTTCCTCCAAAGGAAACTTGCGGCCGCGCGGCCACTGAGCGGTCCTTGCTGACGCCGCTCAATGACGCATGCACTTGATCACAGCCGGTCCGGCTCACCACATCCGCCACGGTGAATCGGTTGATGCCGCCGGCGGGCAGCACCTCGATGCGCCCTGCCGCGTGCTGGATAAATCTGGCGATATTTCCCGCGCCGTTGTAAGCGCTCGCTTCCTGGCCCGAGGTCATCACGCGTTTCACACCCAGGTCAATCAATTGATCGAGCGCTTTCATGGGGTCGGGCACGACATCAAAAGCGCGATGAAAAACCACTTCGCGGCCGGCGGCGAGTTTTACCAGTTGCCGGCAACGTTCCAGATCAATCGCGCCCTCAGGCGTCAATATTCCGAAAGCGATCCCGTCCGCATTTTCCGCCAGCGCGGTTTCCGCGTCGCGCAGCATGACCGCGAATTCACTTGCGCTATAGGCAAACCCACCCGCGCGCGGACGGATCATCACGATGAGCGGGATGCGAACGGCTGACCGCGACTCGCGAATGCTGCCCAGCGATGGCGTCAAGCCGCCCAACATGAGGCCGCAATTGAGTTCCACCCGGTCCGCGCCGCCGCGTTCCGCCGCGAGACAATCCTCCGGGGACGCCGTGCAAATTTCCAATTTGACGCGGCGCGCGCTCATTTCTCCGGTTTGCCGACCATGTCCGCCGGCAGCACGCGGCTGCTGCCGGGCGTCGCCACCGCGTATTCAAAATTCTTGTCAGTGCCCGCCGCGCCGTAGCGCCCGTATTTGTCCAGCGCGATGAAATTGATGCTCAAGTCCGCGCCCTTGGGTTCGGTGCGCATGATGCGGCGGATGATCGCCACGCAAGCCTCCCGCGGCGACATTCCCTGGCGCATGAATTCCACGATCATGAACGTCGCGCAGTAGCGCATCACATTTTCGCCGAGACCCGTCGAGCCTGCCGCGCCCACTTCGTTATCCACGTACAAACCGCTGCCAATAATGGGCGAATCCCCCACGCGCCCCGGCAATTTGCCGCCCAGCCCGCTCGTCGAACAACCACCCGCGAGATTGCCATCCTTGCCCAAGATCAACAGCGCAATCGTGTCGTGATTGTCCGCTTTGCGCTCGGGCGACTTGGATTTTTGCGCGAGCCGTTCCTTCAGCCACTTGTCATCAATTTCGCGCGAATTGATTTCCACCGATTCCAGGCCCTCCTCCAACGCGAACATTCTCGCGCCTTCGCCGACGAGCAGGACATGCTTGGTTTTTTCCATCACCCGCCGCGCCGCGGAAATAGGATGGCGGATGCCTTCAATCGCGCCCACGCTGCCGGCCTTGTGGGTCGGCCCATCCATGATGCACGCGTCGAGCTGCACCACGCCGGCGGCGTTGGGATTTCCGGACAACCCCACGGACTTGTTCGTCGTGTCGGATTCCGTCACCCAAATTCCCTGTTCCACGGCGTCCAGCAGGGAATCGCCGCGCAGCAAAACTTTCAACGCCGCATCGTTCGAAGCTTTGGCGAACGGCCAGGTCGAGACGATCAAGGGCATTTCGCCTTTTGCCGGAGGCGGTTCCGCACCGCGACTGCCGGTGACAGCCGTTGCCGCACCCAACGCGCCCACCGCCGTCCCTTGCAAGAATTTGCGTCTGGTCATGGCCGGAGTGTAACAGCCACGCGGGCGCTAGGGAAGAAATCAAGCGTTGTGCCGCTGGTTTGCGCCAAGCCGCAACCACCTCAGAAAAATCCGAAGTTCAATCACAGAAGTGCTTGAATCCTGAGTAATCCGCATACATACTAATCGGAAGTCAAATGAAACGCCAAATTCGTTCATCCTACCGGGCCCTTGCGCTTTCGATCCTATTTGGTCTTCTTCTATCCGCCGTTTTCAACGCGCGCGTGAATGCCGCCGACACCAACGCGCCCGTCGCGCCGGAATTGCAGGTCGTGGACCGTTTTTTCCTCGGCATTCCCAAGACCGGGTTCGGCAAGGAATACCAATTCACCGCGTCGCTCATCCCGCAGGAGCTTGCCGCCACCAGCACCGGCCTCGCCGGCAAGATCGTGCGCTTCGAGTTGTTCTCCGACGGCGTGGATATGTATGAATCCACGCAAGGGCTGGTCGTCACCGAAGACCTGCCGGCGCGGCGGTTGCTCGCGACTTTTCCCATCGTCAAGGATGAAACGGACCGCGTGGTGATTGATTTCAACAAGGGCATGCGCCGCGTTTTCACTTCGGCCTGGATTGAGGGCGGCGCGTTGAATCTCGGCGACCGCGACCGCGTGCTCGAAGTGCCGGAAAGCCGCGTCTTCGAGATGCACGTGGACAAAGGCCAGTTGGTCATCCGCCAAAGCGTCCAGGTGCGCAACCGGGCGTTTGATGAAAATCTCGAGGCGCGCTTCGAGATGCGCTATTTCCTCGCGCCCTACAAGCCCGGCACGTTCGAGGGCAAGGAGCCCAGCATCACTGATTCCCGTTACACGAAATTCTTTCAAAGCGAAGGTCGCATTGAAACGGGCACCGGACGCATCTCCAGCCGCATCGCGCGTTTCGATTTGAAGCAGCCCATTGTGTTCTATTATTCGGCCAACACGCCCACGAATTACGTCGAGGCGGTCAAGGACGCCATCCTTTATTGGAATCTCGCCTTCGGCAAGGAAATCGTGCAGGTCAAGAAAGCGCCGGATGGCGTCACCGCGCCGGATGCCCAATATAATATCATTCAATGGGTTCCGTGGGACAACGCGGGATTCGCCTACGCGGATATTTTGCTCGACCCGATGAACGGCCAGTCCGAACATGGTCAGGCGTATATCACGAGCGTTTTCGCCTTCGGGGGTCGCGCGAGCGCCCGCATTTTGTTGCGGAGCATGGAAGAAATGTCCGAGACCAAGAAGGATGACAAGAAAGGCCTCGCCGCTTTTTCCCGCGCTCTCCCGTTCCTGAGCGCCAATCCGGTTTGTGAAGTGGATTCGCAAGCTTTCGCAGCGCAAATGGCCCACGGCCTGAGCGAAGTCCTCACCAATGACGGCCTCACCGATGCCGCCATTCTGCGCGTGTCGCAGGATTACGTGCGGGAAGTGGTGGCCCATGAAGTCGGCCACGTAATCGGTCTGCGCCACAATTTCGGCGGCAGCATCGCCAGCACGCTCACGCACAAGGAACTGGATGAATGGTTCAAGGCCTACATCACTGATCAACCGCTGGACGCTTACACCAACAAAATCCCCGCCACTTCAGTGATGGATTATAACATTTTGAAAGCTGCCGCGTTCATCGGCTGGCGCATGCGCACCCTCAAGGAACCGCTGCCCTACGACCATGCCGCGCTGGCCTGGGGCTATTTCGATAAATCCGAGGCGCGCGAAAAGAAAATGCTGTTCGCCAGCGATGAGGATGTCATGCGTTACGGCGATGTGCGCCGGTTTGATTATGGCACCAATCCCGTGGTGAATGCCTATGCTGAAACCGCCCGCATCATTGATACCCTGCCGAACAGCGTCATCGAAGCCTTTATTCGCGCCCGCGCCCCGCGCAATCCGCGCGACCGCATTCCGCTCGAACAAGTCGGCTTGAGCCACACGATGTATGCCAATCAAATCGCCAATCAAATCGCCGATGAACTGCTCTGGTTCCGCGCCGAGACGCGTTCGCTGCTGGTGGAAAACCAGTTTGATTACATCGGCGAAGGCAACCGCAAGGAACGTCTCGAGGCGCACTGGAAATACCTCACCAATCAAGTGACCGAACTCGGCGGCGTGGACCGCGCGATTTTTTCCTCGCTCCCGATTGACCTCAAGCTCGACCTCAAGGACAAGCCCACCAATTGCGCCGCCGTCTCGCAGCTCAATGCCTCCAACCTGACGGCGCGCCTGGAAAAACTCCTGGATTCGCCCGCTTACACGAACTTCGTCGGCCTCGATGACAAGAAATACAGTTTCACCGCCGACGAGCGCGCCCTCATCATCAAACGCGCCAAAGAGTGTTTCGAGGAACTTGAACCCGAGGTCATTCTCCAAGTCTGCCTCCGTCTCAGCAACGCCCCGCGCAACTTGCATGTCGAATTCAAGAACCTTGTCAGCGATGACGACATCGTGGCCAAACTGGAAACGCGTATTATTGATCTGGCCAAAGTCGTCGTCATGGCCAAGGACGATTCCAAATTCTTCAACGGGAAACTGGACAAGTCATTGGTTCAGGTGCCGCAATACAAGTACCCCCAGGCCACGCGGCTGGCCGCGGTCCACATGCTCAATCCCAACACCGGCTCCTTCAAAAACTGGGCCGACGAGGCAAAGGGCGATCTCAACACGCAATTGAAGAACGACATGGAAGCCGCCTTGGGCATTGATCATTTCAAAGATTTCAAACCCTCGCTCCTTTCGCGAACACTGCACGACTGGTACCAGCAGCAATTGGAAATACTCGCGCAACTTCCGCCGCCCCCGCCTCCGCCGCCGTCACCGGCCAAGTAAGTTCGGTGTCCAGCCTTTAGGCTGTCTGGGGCGGTGGAACACGCTAAAGGTGCTTGCGCACGGCCAAGGACACCGAGCAAAGCAGTCCCGGCCCCGCGATGGCCATAATCAAACTGGCTCTTCAATCACGCTCTAAATAAATTCGTTGATCAAGTTTTCGAGGAATTCCTGCCGACCGCTCGTGTTCGCCGCGGCTTCGCCCTGTTTCAGCATATAGGCTTCCAGTTCCTCGAAGCTGGTCTTGCCCTTTTCAATCTCCGCGCCGATGCCAATATGGTATGACTCGTAGCGTTGCCGCACGAATTCCGCCAGCCGGCCGTCCTTGCGGATCGCCGCCGCGATCTTCAACCCGCGCGCGAATGCGTCCATCCCGCCGATGTGCGCGTAAAACAAATCCACCGGCTCAAAACTTTCGCGCCGCACCTTCGCGTCAAAATTCACCCCGCCCGTCGTGAACCCGCCCATTTTCATGATCGTCAACATGCACTGTGTCGTGAGGTAAATATCCGTCGGAAACTGGTCCGTGTCCCAGCCGAGCAGCGGATCGCCGGTGTTCGCGTCAATCGAACCAAGCGCGCCCGCCGCCACGGCCGTTTCCATCTCATGCTGCATCGTGTGACCCGCCAGCGTGGCGTGGTTCGTCTCCAGGTTCAGCTTGAGATGGTCCATCAAATCATACTCGCGCAAAAAATTCAGGCACGCCGCCGCGTCGGAATCATACTGGTGCTTCGTCGGCTCCTTGGGTTTGGGCTCGATGTAGAACTGGCCTTTGAAACCGAGCTTTTTCTTGTAATCAACCGCCAGGTGCAAAAATTTGGCCAGGTGTTCCAACTCGCGCTTCATGTCCGTGTTCCACAGCGTCGAATAACCTTCGCGTCCGCCCCAGAACACAAAACCCTCGCCGCCTAGTTCGTGCGTCACTTCGATCGCCTTCTTCGCCTGCGCCGCGGCGAAGGCGAACACGTCCGCGTTGCAACTCGTCGCCGCGCCGTGCGCATAGCGCGGATGCGCGAACAAACAAGCGGTGCCCCACAGCAACTTGATCCCCGTGCGTTTCTGCTCCGCCTTGAGCACCTTCACCACCGCATCGAGGTTCCTATTGGTTTCCTTGAGCGTCTTGCCTTCCGGCGCGACATCGCGATCGTGAAAAGCGTAATACGGCGCGCCGAGTTTCTCGATGAATTCAAACGCCGCGCGCGCGCGGTTCTGCGCGTTGCCCAGCGATTCCGTGCCGTCATCCCACGGGCGCAGCGCCGTGCCCACGCCAAACGGATCGCTGAGGCGATTTCGAAACGTATGCCAGTAAACCACGGAGAAGCGCAGCCAGTCCTTCATGGCGCGGCCCTCGACGATCTCGCCGGCGTTGTAATGCTTGAACGCCAGCGGATTTTTTGAGCGCGGCCCTTCGTAAGTGATTTTGGAAATCGAGGGAAATGCGGATGGCGTGGCAGGCATAATCTTGGCTGTTCAAATGGTTGAATTCTTGCGTCGCGACATCATTTAACGTCGGGAAATCGAGCCGATTCTTTCTACAATCGCCTTGGAATTACAAGCGGGAAAAGAACAGATGGGATAAAAGTTTGGAGTTCAAGCTTCAGCTTGTCAGCGTGGAGCGGTCAAATTGGGGAACAAGCTGAAGCTTGAACTCCGAACGCTGCGACGCGCCGCAAGGAGTATAATCCATATCGCTATCCAAAACAAACCACTTGCTTGATGTAGCCCCCTAATTAACTCAAACACTGGCCTTCATTTAAACAAATTCCTCACCGCAGCCGAAACCTTTTCGGGAGCGGGCAAAACATTGAAATTCAGTCATTATGCTGCCACATTGAAGTGCCCTTGACTTTGAACTTTAAACCTTAACTTTTAACTCCGCCTTTGAACCTTGAATTAATCAATACCGGCAGCGAGCTGATGCTTGGCTTCGTGCTGAACACGCATCAGCAATGGCTTTGCCGCCAACTCGCCGATGCCGGTTATGATGTTGCGCGCCAGACCGCCATCGCCGACACCGCCGCGGCCATCCAGCAAACCGTCCGCGAGAGCCTGGGCCGCGCCGATTTCATCATCGTCACCGGCGGCCTCGGCCCGACATCGGACGACCTGACGCGCGATTTGATCGCCGAGTTGCTCGGCATAAAATTGCGCATGGACGCCGCCATCCTCACGCAGTTGGAAAACTTTTTCGCCTCGCGCGGCCGGCCCATGCCCGAAACCACCAAAGTCCAGGCGCAGGTTCCCGAAGGCGCGCTGGTATTGCCCAATCCGCACGGCACCGCGCCCGGACTCGTCATGGAAATCAGCCCGAATCCGTTTCGCACCGGAGGCAAAACCAGTTGGCTCGTCATGCTGCCCGGACCGCCGCGCGAACTGCGCCCCATGTTTACAAATCACGTTCTGCCGTTGCTCCGGCTGAAATTCCCCCTCGAAACAACTTTCGTTTGCCGCACTTTTCGCACCACCGGCATCGGTGAATCCATCGTCGAGGAAAAAATCGCCGGCCCACTCCAGCCGCTCATTGCGGAGGGACTGGAATTGGGTTATTGCGCTCATTACGGCCAGGCGGATGTCCGGCTCGTCGCGCGCGGCATCGGCGCGGAGAAAATCGTCAGCGCCGGCGAAATCATCATCCGCGAAAAATTGGGGCCGCACATTTTCGGAACCGGTGACGAGCAACTCAATGAAGTCGTCGTCCGCCTGCTTACCGAACGAAAGCAAACGCTCGTGCTCGCCGAATCCTGCACCGGCGGTTATGTCGCCAACCGGATTACGGATGTTTCCGGCGCATCGGCGGTTTTTTTGTGCGGCTTGGTCACCTACAGCAACGCCGCCAAGCAGCAACTTCTCGGCGTCCGCTCCGAGACTTTGGCGCAGCACGGCGCCGTCAGCGAGGCCACCGTCCGGGAAATGGCCGAAGGCGCGCGCACGCGGCACGGCGCGGATTACGCGCTGGCCATCACCGGCATCGCCGGCCCCAGCGGCGGCACCGCCGACAAACCTGTGGGCACCGTCTTCATCGCCCTGGCCACCGATAAACATACCTATGTATTGAACCCCATCAACCGTTTCGACCGCCCCACCTTCAAGGAAATCACTTGCAACCAGGCGCTGGAATTATTGCGCCGCTCGCTCTTTTGATTTGAGGAGTCAGGCACTATTTGATCCGCGTCAACGAGATTGTTTCAAGTGTTTGGTATTGGTAAACCAACTCCCTTTCGTTCACGCGAATAATATTGAAATAATTTGTATCGCTGAAAGGCGCGCCGTTGCTTTTCGTGCAAGATACAATCAAAACTCCATCTTCAACCCGCCAAGTTCCCTCGTAAATAAATTCATTGGTGGAGACAGCATTCGTCCATTTGGAAATAAAAGTCCCATTCGCCCCCATCGTCAAGGTACCAAAGGCTGCGAACCAAGATCCGGTAAGCTTGCTCTGGAGTTGTTCATCGCGGTGATCGCAACCCGTGAGTAGCCAGATCAGCATCAAGCAAATTCTCAGCGCTAATCTCATGTGATTTCCAGACTGCCTACTACTCGTGCCGTCCATCGAATTTTCGATCCGACGACAAAAAACCCGCAAGCATTTCCGCCTGCGGGTCGCAAAAATTCTTCAGGCAGCGTCTCAGCCCTCGCCATTATTGCCGATCGCCTCGACGGGGCAGCCTTCCATGGCTTCCTTGCAACGCGCTTCTTCCTCCGGCGTGGTGGGTTGTTTGTAAACATAGGAATAACCCCCGTCATCGCTGCGGGTGAAATTGTCCGGCGCGGTCTCGCGGCACAAGTCGCAATCAATGCACTGATTATCCACGTAAAATTTGCCGGCCACGTTCTCACCGTAACGATTTGCAATGTCTGCCATAAAAATATTTTGTATCTGTAAACTTGGTTAATATATGCGGCCCGCCCTCCCAAATATCAAGTTCATTTGCAATCATTTCGCCCCGCCTTCTTTCTTTACGAAGAGGAATTATTCCGCTTAATATACCTTGCGCCGGATTCCCAACCGGTTGCCACACCATGCGCAGAACCAAAATCATCGCCACGCTCGGGCCGGCCACCGATTCGCCGGAAATGCTCGGCCGCCTGATTGACGCCGGTCTGAATATTTTCCGTCTCAATATGTCCCACGCCACGCATGATTGGACGCGCCGCGTGGTCCGGGACATCCGCGCCGCCGCCGCCGAACGCAAGGCCTGCGTCGGCATCCTCATGGACACCCAGGGCCCGGCCATCCGCACCGGCGACCTGCCCACCCCCCTGCATCTCACTCCCGGCCAGCGTTTCACCTTCACCGTCCGCGGCGCGAAGAGCGAGGAAATCAATTCCGTTGACGTCAATTACGCCGAATTTATTGACGACATCAACGTCGGCGACGTCGTCCTCGTGGACAACGGCGCCATCCAGATGAAAGTCCTCGCCAAGGCCGGCAACCATGTGGATTGCGAAGTCCTCACCGACGGCCAGCTCGGCAGCCGCCGCCACATCAATCTTCCCGGCGTCAAGGTCAGCCTCCCCGCGCTCACGGAAAAAGACATTGCCGATGTGAATCTCGGCCTCGAATTGGAAGTGGATTACATCGCGCTCTCCTTCGTCCGCGCCGCCGGGGATGTCCGCGAACTCAAAAAGCTGGTCGGCAAAACCAAGCATCGCCGCCCGCTCATCATCGCCAAAATCGAAGACCAGCAGGCCGTCAAAAATCTCGATGCCATCGTCACCGAGGCTGATGGCATCATGGTCGCGCGCGGCGATCTCGGCATCGAAATTCCCTACGAAGAATTGCCCATTGTCCAGCGCCGCATCGTCAAGACCTGCCTGCGCGTTGGCCGGCCCGTCATCGTCGCCACGCACATGCTCGAAAGCATGATCCAAACGCCGATGCCCACCCGCGCCGAAGTCACCGACGTGGCCAACGCCATCTTCGAGCAGGCCGACGCCATCATGCTCAGCGGCGAAACCACCGTCGGCAAATATCCCCTGAAGTGCGTCGAGGTCTTTGATCGCATCGCCCGGCGCATCGAGCACAGCGGCGGCGCGAACTATTGGGAGCACGCCGACCTCGAAGGCCCGCGGCAGAAATTCGCCAAAAGCGCCGTCGTCATGGCCAACGAACTGCGCGCCCACGCCATCGTCACCCTCATTCGCAACGGCAGCATGACCCGGCACATGTCGTGGTTGCGGCCAAAATATTCGCGCATCTACGCCTTGGGCCAGCGGCAGGATGTCGCCGAGCAACTCACGATTAATTGGGGCGTCATACCCCTCGTGATTCCGTTTGACCCCATTGACCTCGACGGCAACATTGATCTCGCGCTGAAAACCCTGCTCGAAAGAAATCTTCTGCAACCCGGCCACACCGTCGTCATCGTCAGCTCCATCCACGCCAGCAACCAGATCGTGGACGCCATCCAGATGCGCGTGGTGTAATCCCTGTTCGGTCCCGGGGAGCACACGCGCCCTCGCGTGTAGTGGCGCGCGCCCCCGCGCAACACATCCGACGCATGAAATCAAAATTCGCTCAAGGATGAACCGGAACTCTTAAATCAACTTTTTGACTTCCCAAACTCCTGCCGTGCCGCATCGACCCGCGTTCACATTCGCAGTTTTCCCCTCAAAAAACCCCAACGGGGTCTCGTAATAAAGCCCAGGGTTGCCCCGTCTTCGGGGCTACCCTGGGAAAAGAGCAAAAAATCCCAATCACTTTCGCGCAAAGCGAGGCGAGCCACGCGAGCATCTCCCATTACCAAATTTCACTAATGCCCGACACATGATCGCACCATATTCTCTCCTCATGCTACTTGCATCCCATTTTCTTCACCTCCCAAACTCCCGCCGCGCCCCCTCCAGCCCGCGTTCATACGCCGCAATCAACCGGTCAAATTTCTCGTCCGCCACAGGGTCAATTTCCTGCCGCGCGGCATCGGCATCAAACCAACTCACCGACCGCGCTACGCCGTCGCGCAGCCGAGTCGTCGCCACATAATCCGGGACGAAGCGTTTTATCTTTGAATTATCGAACACCGCGCAATTCGCCTTGTCCCCCAGCAACCCGCCCGTGAAATCCGGCAGACACGCCGTGATAAAATCCGACGCGATATGCGCGAAGCGCGGCGCGGCCACACCCGCCGCTTCCGCCACCGCCTGGTAAATCTGGTTCCAAGTCAGCGCCTCGTCTGAAGTAATGTGGAATGCGTGGCCGATCGCGCCCTGATGACCGAGCAAACCCGTAAAGGCCTTCGCGAAATCCGTGTGATGCGTCATCGTCCAAAGCGTGAGGCCGTCGCCCGGAATGATCAGCGGCTTGCCCCGGCGCAAGCGCGAGATCGCCGTGAATGGCCGGCTCGAACTGTTCACGCAGAGCGGCAACACGCCGTCCCCGTAAGTCCACGAAGGCCGCACCACCGTGAACGGAAACGACTCCTCGCGCAGCGCGCGCAAAAGCCGTTCCTCGCAGGCGATCTTCTGGCGTGAATATTCCCAGAATGGATTCGCCAGCGGCGTGGATTCCGTGATCAGCCAACTCACCGGCGGCTTCTGGTACGCGCTCGCCGAGCTGATGAAAATATACTGCCCCGTGCGACCGCGAAAAAGCGCGAGGCGCTGCTCGATTTGTTCTGGCGTGAACGCAATGAAATCCGCCACCGCGTCCCAGCGCGTTCCGTTCAGGGCGCTCGCCGCCGCCGCGGCATCATTGATATCCACCGTGATTTGCGCCACGCCCGGCGGCAACACCCGCCGCGCCCGCGTAAGAATCGTGACCGTAAACCCGCGCGCAACCGCCAGTTCCACGCACGCCGCGCTGATGCTGCCCGTCCCGCCCACAAAAAGAACCTTCATCCGCGCATTATTGCGGCGGAATATTCAGCCGTCACGAGAAAATAAAAAAGAAGCACCTCCAAGTTCGGAGTCCATGCTTTAGCATGTCCAGCATTGAGTATGGATAATACCATTTCGAGTCCGCGGTTGCACTGTCACATCCAGTCCAGGCATCGTTCATGTCGCTCCTACGGAGCTTGGAAAATTTAAGAAACCAATGCTACAAATATGCCGCTCCTACGGAGCTGAGATGACGCGGGTCTTGGCTCCGTAGGAGCGGCATATTTGTAGTAACCAAACCCAAAACACCCTCAAGCTCCGTAGGAGCGACCTAATGCAATGGCAAACTGGAAATGGTATAAGACATTCTGCCTCGCGTTCAACCATCGCGTTTGCGTCTCACCAACTCACGGATGTGAATGCGCAACCAGTTCAGAAGGAACAAAAAAACAAATGTTCTACAACTCCTATTAAACCAGTTTGGTTGATGGCGATAAAAGAAAGACCCCACGAGCATCGCGAGACAAATCATCGCGCCGAAAATCAGTGAGCCGCAAACCTGAATTTTAGTGCATTCTTTTAAAGGCTTTCCACCGCCGCTTCCAAACATATCGCGCCTTATGGAAAATTATATCTTCCCCGTCGCCAAAACCTTCACCGCCGCATCCGCCCAATTCACCACCAGATTCGGGAACAACCCCAGGAACAACATTCCGAACATGCAAAAATAAATCGAAAGCTTCATCGGCAAGGAAATCTCAATCGGTGATAAATCCGGCGCGTCCTTGGACCAATAAATCGCCCGCACCACACCGAAATAATAATAAATTGAAACCACCACGCCAAACAACGTCACGCCCACCAGACAATAGTAACCGGGGTAGGACGCGCCCTGTTCCACGGCAGCCTTCAGCAACAGGAATTTTCCAAAGAATCCCGCCAGCGGCGGAATGCCCGCGAGCGACACCATGGCCATGGTCAAAGTCGCCGCCAGCAGCGGCGAGCGCTGGTTCAGTCCCGCCAGTCCCGTGATGTCCTCGCTGTCCAGCTTTCGCATCACCACCACAATCACCGCGAACGCCGCCAGCACCGTGAACAAATAGCCGCTCAAATAATAGAGCACCGCCGATTGCCCCGCCGCGCCCAGCGCCGCCACGCCGATCAGCAGGTAACCCGAGTTCGAAATGCTCGAATAACCTATGATCCGCTTCAAATTTCGCTGCGGTATCGCGCACAAATTGCCGTAAATAATCGTCGCCATCGAGATGACAATCAGCAATTTCGTCCAATGCGCCGTGACGTCCGGCACGGCCACGAACAATACCCGCAACAACAGCGCAAACCCCGCCGCCTTGGAGCCGACGGCGAGAAACGCCGTCGCCGGCGAAGGCGAGCCTTGATAAACATCCGGCGTCCACATCTGCACCGGGAACACGGCGATCTTGAAACCGATACCGACCAGCACCAGCAGGATGCCCAGCAGGAAAATTTTATTGTCCGCATTCGCCGCCGCCTGTGCCGCGATTTCCTGGAAACTCAAAGTTTGGGTCGCGCCAAAAATCAGCGCGATGCCATAAACCATGAACGCCGAGGACAAAGCGCCCATGATGAGATACTTCACCCCGGCTTCGAGCGACACCAACCGACCGCGTTGGAAACTGGTGAGCACATAAAAGGTCACCGTGATGAGTTCCACCGATACAAACAGCATGCTGAAATCATTGGCCGACGCCGCGAACATCATTCCCGCCAGCGCAAAAAGAATCAGCGCGTAGAACTCGGAAATGCCCGTCTCGATCCGGTCCGCGAACTCGACCGACAGGATGAGCACAATGATCGCGGTGATCAGAAAGAACCGTTTGAAAAACAGCGCCAGACTGTCGAGCACATACATGCCACCAAAGGCCGAAGGATCGTGTCCGTGGAATTTGAAGCTGTAGATGAGGATCAAACCGAGAGCAACCGCCGCCAGGCAGCCGAGTTTGCGCTTGTGCGCCACGACGGGAATCCACAAATCCGCGAGCAAAATCCCCAGCCCGAGGACCACCACCAAAATTTCCAAAATGATCAGCGAATAGTTCATCCAGTAATTTTAGAAAATCCGTCATTCCAGCGGCCGACCCCCTCAACCGCCCTCCGGGCACCTTCTCCCCCACTGGGGGAGAAGGATGGGATGAGGGGGTGGCCTTCAAAGGTGCCACGCGCACAAACCCTATACTCCAGGCGCAGGGAAATGTTCCTCCCTCTCCGCTCCCTCCGAGGGAGGGGAGAGGGTTGGGGAGAGGTGAGGGTGCGGTTAACTGGAGTAGCGCTCATTGCGTTATTAATTCCCCTCATTTCGCCTCCGCCAGGTTTGCCGGAGCCGCCGCCACGTTTACCGCCGGCGCTGTGGCCATCGCCACAATTTGCTCCGCGCTTGGTTTGATTTTGTCCGACAGCAAGCGCGGGAAAAATCCGAACACCAGCAAGCTGATTAACAGCACCAGGTAAGGCAGTTTGCGCAGCGGCCAGGTGGATTCCGCCACGGCCATCCATTTTTCCGGCAACGGGCCGTGCAGGACGCTGCGAATCGCGCGCAGCATGTAAACCGCGCCGATCACCAGCGCGCCCCATACCGCCAGCCCGGTGATGAGCTGATAACTTTTCCAGGCGCCGAAAAACACCGAGATTTCCCCGGCGAAATTGGCGAAGCCCGGCAGGCCGCACCCGGCAAACATCGCCATGATGAGCACCATGCCCACGAAACGCAGCCGCCGCAACAACCCGCCCAATTGCGCCATCTCGAGCGTGCCGGTCAGTTGATAAATGTACCCGCTCAATCCAAAGCTCAGCGCCGCCAGAAACCCGTGCGCAATCATCACCAGCACCGCGCCCGTGACGCCGATCAAATTCAAGCTCGCGATGCCGAGGAAAACAAAACCCATGTGCGCCACGCTCGAATAACCAATGAGCGAATTCAGGTTTTTTTGCCGCATCGCCACCAGGCCGCAATAAACGATATTGCCCAAACACAACCACGCGATGATGTGCGCCCAATGCGCCGCCGCCTGCGGCATCAACGGCAGCGCGACGCGGATCAAGCCATACAGGCCGAATTTCTTGAGCACCCCGGCGTGCAGCATGGCCGTGGGCGTCGGCGCGGAGCCATAACCCAGCGGCGCCCAGGTGTGGAACGGCCAAAGCGAAATCAAAATTCCGAACCCAAACAACAACAGCGGAAAGATAAAATTTTGCGAAGCCAGCGAGAGCGGATGATCCTTCAAGTAAGCCGTCAACTCCACGATGTTGAACGTGTGCAGCCCCGATTGCACATAGAGCGCGATCAAGCCAAACAACGAAATCAACGCGCCCACACTCAAATAAAGCGTGATTTGAAACGTCGCGTAATTCTTGTTTTCGCCGCGGCCCCAGACGCCGATCATGATGAACGTCGGCACCAGCGCGAGTTCGTGGAAGAAATAAAAGAAAAACAGGTCCAACGACGCGAACGCCCCGAGTATGCCGCCTGTCATCACCAGCAACAGAATGTAAAATTCCTTTTCCCGCTCGCGAATTTCCCATGCCGCGCAAGCCGCCGCGAACGCCACAATCGCGCCCATCAGAATCAAACCCACATTCAAGCCATCCACGCCGACATGATAATGGATGCCCAGTGCGTTCACGCCCCACCACGAAATTTCCTGCACGAACTTATAACCATCCGCGCCGGCCGCCACATGGTCGAACCGCCAGAAAAGCACGATCGCCAGCAGCATGCTGATGCATGTGGCGACGACGGCCACGAGCCGCATGATCAGCCGGTAATTCCGCGGCACCGCGCACAGCAGCAACGCCGCCAAAAACGGCCAGCCGATGATGTAAGTAAGTATGGACATTTTTTGCGTCAGTGCGGTGTTTCCCCGTGACAGGATTGAACAAGAGGCACGAGGGGGAAAGCTCCAAGAACCAAGCGCCAACATCCAAAGAAGCACCAAAGCCTAAAGCTCCAAACGGGAAGGCGGTCCGAACTTCGCGAGCGCGCGGGATTGGAGGTTGGAATTTGGATGTTCTCTGGAGCTTGGATGTTGGTATTTGGAGCTTTGCTCACTCCCGTTCCATCATGTTCAAATTGTAAAAAGCGGTTCATGAATTTCACCTTGCAAGCACGAAATAAAGCACCACCGCAACGCCAGCAACGAGAAGGAACGCGTAGGTCTGAATGTTGCCGTTCTGGACCAGGCGCAGTGCGCGGCCAAAAAGATCCGTTGTTCCTTGCGCCGCCTGCACCGCGCCGGAAATGATCCAGCGGTCCAGGAAATCCGCGATTCTCGCCAGCGCTTCCTGCGTGGCGGGAATCAGCACGCGCTCGTATAATTCATCGAAATAAAAGCGATTGCGCATCGCCCGCGAAAGCCAGCCCAGTTTGGCGGGCAAAGGATCGGCGAGGGTGCGGCGATAAAACGCGTAGGCCGCGAAGAATCCAAAGAATACCGCGCCCAAACCGACGAACGCCGAGAGCGGTTGCGCATTGAACGGTTCGAATAATTGCGCCAGGAAGCCCGTGGCAGGCGCGGCCAGATCCGGTTCGAATTGTTTTTGGTACAGCGCCTCAAGCCCGATGAATCCGCCGAAAATACTGAAGACTGCCAGCACCCGCAGCGGCCAGGCGATGATGCCCGGAGACTCGTGCGCGTGCCCGGCGTCTGCGGAGCGTTCGCCGCCAAAAAACACCACCAGCACGAGCCGGAACATATAGAAGGTGGTGAGAAACGCGACGATTACGCCCAGGATAAACAGGGCAATGTGATTTTTCTCCAGCGCGAGCGCCAGAATGCTGTCCTTGCTGTAAAAGCCGCTGAAAGGAATCATTCCGCACAAGGCCAGCGTTCCCGCCATGAACGTCCAGAAGGTCACCGGCAATTTTTTGCGCAGCGCGCCCATTTTCCAGATGTTTTGCTCGTGATGCACGGCGAGGATGACCGATCCCGCGCCGAGGAAGAGCAGCGCCTTGAAAAACGCGTGCGTGGTCAAATGATACATCGCCGCCGTCGGCCCGCTCAAGCCCACGGCCATGACCATGTAACCCAATTGCGAGAGCGTCGAATAGGCGAGGATGCGCTTGATGTCGTTTTGTTGCACCGCAATCAACGCCGCCAGGAGCGCAGTGAATCCGCCAATCCATGCGATGACCGGCAATGCGCCGCTCGGTTCGATGATGAAGAAAACACGGCACAGCATGTAAACACCGGCCGCTACCATCGTCGCGGCATGGATTAAAGCCGAAACTGGAGTGGGACCTTCCATCGCGTCGGGCAACCATACATGCAATGGAAATTGAGCGCTTTTTCCCGCCGCTCCACAGAAAATGAGCAAGCCAGTCATTAAAAACAGTGATGACGGTCCGCTGTGTGTTTCCATGAAATGAGCAAGTCCAGGCTTGATTCCCTCAAATGAAATTGATCCGAACATTGACCAGACCAGCAGTATTCCCAGGAGAAAACCGAAGTCGCCGATGCGGTTGGTGATGAACGCCTTTTTGCAGGCATCCGCCGCCGCGGGTTTTTCATACCAAAAACCGATGAGCAGGTAACTCGAGACGCCAACCAGTTCCCAGAAAATGAACATCATCACGAAATTGTCCGCGAGCACGATGCCGAGCATCGAAAACGTAAACAGGCTCAGGCAGGCGAAATAACGGCTGTAAGCGCGGTCGCCCTCCATGTAGCCGGCGGAATAAATATGAATCACGCTGCCGACGCCGGTGACGATCAACGCCATCACGAGGCTCAGATGATCGAGCTTCAAACCGATGTCCACCCGCAAATCGCCGATCACCAGCCAGGGAAAATTCACCTGCGGCAGATGTTCGGCGCCCGAGGAACCCAGCAGCGAAAACAACACCAGCGTCACGAGAAATGAAATCAACGCCGCGGTGATGGAAATCTGAGCGCTGACGCGCGGCTTTTCCCGCGTGGCGACGGTGATGATTCCGGCCGCAATCAGCGGCACAAACAAAATCAACCAGGCAAAATGTTCGGAATTTTCAAACATGCGATGCGCCTAAAGTTTCATCGTGGTCAGGTCCTCGACGTGGGCTGTCTGCCGTTTGCGGTAAAGCGCGACAATGATCGCGAGACCCACCGCGACTTCCGCCGCAGCCACGGTAATGATGAAAAAAACGACGATTTGCCCGCTGAGATTGCCGTTGTGCCGGGACAACGCGACGAGCGCTAGGTTCGCGGCGTTCAACATCAATTCGAGGCCCATGTAGATGACGAGCAAGTTGCGGCGCATGATGACGCCGAGCAGGCCCAGGCAGAACAGCAGCCCGCTCACGACCAGATAATGTTCCAGTCCCACCGGCGTCAGGTTCATTTCAAATCCTTTTTGCTAAGCAGGATCACACCGACCATGGCCACAAGCAGGAGCACGGACAAAATCTCGAATGGCAGCGTGTATTTCGTAAACAACAATTGACCCAGTTCCAGCGTGCCGCCCTCGGCCTTTGTCGCCGAAGCGGGCAGGTTCGCGTGGGCCAGCGAGCGCCAGAAAACACAACCAATCGCGCAAACTGAAACCAGGCCGGCGACCGCGCCCAGTTTTTTGATCGCGCGGGCTTGTTCCTCCTTGAGGTCCAGCAGCATGATGACGAAAACGAACAGCACAATGACCGCGCCCGCATAAACCAGCACCTGCACCGCGGCGAGGAAGAAGGCGTGCAACAACACGAACAGCGCGGACATGCAAATAATGGTCAGCACCAGGAACATGGCGCTATTCACCGGGTTCCGATTCAGAATGACCAGCGCGCCGCAAAGGAGCGTCAGCGCCGCAAATAGGTAAAACAGGATGTCCTGCATCTAATTATTCATCCCCGGTTGCCGATGGTTCACAGCGTCAATCCTTGCGCCCTGGCCTCGTCGGCCTTTTGTTTCCATTTGTGAATCTTGTCATCGTGGATGCCGCCCAGCGACAGCAGCTTTTCCTTGTTGTAAATCATTTCCTGCCGGCTCGTGCCGGTGAGCGAGTAATCTTTCATCAGGAAAATCGCCTCCTCCGGGCAAACCTCCTGGCAAAAGCCGCAGAAAATGCAGCGGAGCATGTTGATCTCGAATTCCTTCGGGCCCTTCTCCACGTTGCCGGCGTCCGGCGTGCCGGCGGGGCCGGGCGGGGTGATGCGAATGGCCTTGGGCGGGCAGACAAATTCGCACAACTGGCACGAGACGCATTTGGTGCGGTCCTCCTGGTCCTTCACAAGATACGGCGCGCCGCGATAACCCGGCGGGACAACCCATTTCTCCTCGGGATACTGCATCGTGATCTTCTTGCTGAAGAAATGGCGCATCGTGACCTTGAGGCCGCCGATAATCGCCGGCAGATAAAGCCGCTCCCAAAAATTCAATTTTTCGCGTTTAACAATCATGCGGGAAGCGTCTCATGTTGCCGTCCACCGCGGCGCTCTTTGGTACGGGCGTATTCTCGCGCCGGCCGGCCATCCAGCAATCCTTCGGCGCTCAAATCCTCGTCCACTTCGGGCCAATGCACGCCATAACCGCGCCCGATTAATTCCCAATTGCGCCGCTGCGCCGGTGTCGCCCGATTCAGCCGGGGATACCATTTCAAAGGGAGCGAAACGATGCGCCCGTCGTTATAGCTCACCGTGAGCAGGTCTGATGTCGTCATCACGTCCTGAATCTTAGGTTGTTTATCCGATTTCATTCCACTTACGAATCAATTCTTCTTCGTGCGCTTCCAATATTGCCACAATAGCCATCAGATCCCGATTTTTAAAGCCATCATTGTATTGCAGCTTCACCGGGCCGAGCCAGAATTTTGCGACACCGTCGCCCTTGCGCACATGAACATGCGCCGGCTCATCGCCTTCGTGACTAAAGAAAAAGACCCGGAACCCTTTAATCCGCAATATTGTCGGCATATCATCATTTTGCCCTCAACCACAGCCACAGCGCTGTGACAAAAATATTCGCCAGGGTCAGCGGGATGAAACGCTGCCAGCCCAGGTTCATCAACTGATCATACCGGAACCGCGGCAGCATCCACCGCACCCAGATGAACACCACCATCAGCACAATCACTTTGGCGAGGAAAATGAGGATGCTCAACACCCCGCCCAGCGCGCCGGGGTCCACGCCCGGCAATGTCCAGCCGCCCAGGAACAGCGTCACCATCATCGCCGAGGACGCGATCATGTTGGAGTATTCGCCCATGAAGAAAAGGGCGAATTTCATCGAACTGTATTCGGTGTTGTAACCGGCGACGAGTTCGGTTTCGCATTCCGGCATGTCGAACGGCAGCCGGTTGGTTTCCGCAAACGCGGCGACCAGGAAAACGATAAAGGCAATCGGTTGCTTGAGGATGAGCCAGTTCGGCAGGAATCCTAACGAAACACCAGTCTGATAGCTAATCACCGAGCTTAGATTCAAGCTGCCCACCAGCATGAAGATGGGAATGACGGACAGCCCCATCGAGATTTCATACGAAATCATCTGCGCGCTGGAACGAATACCGCCGAGGAACGGATACTTGGAATTCGCCGCGTAACCGGCCAGCACAATGCCATAAACACCGAGCGAAACAATGCCGAAGGTATAAAGAATGCCGACGTTCAGGTTCGCAATGACCATTTGCTGCGAGCCTATATTCGAGCCAAACGGAATCACGGCCACGGTGAGCAGCGCGGGAATCATCGTGATGGCCGGCGCGAGCCAGAAGTAAATTTTGCGGACGTGGCCCGGAGTGAAATCCTCCTTGAGGAACGATTTCACGCCATCCGCGAGCGGTTGCCAGATGCCCAGCTTGGTCAGGAATGGCCCGAGAATCGGGATGCTGCCGATCAGCGGCAGAGCCACCCGATTCGGGCCAAGCCGGTCCTGAATGAACGCGGAAACTTTTCTTTCCACCAGCACTGAGTAAGCAACCATGGCCATCAAAATGCTGAACACTACAATTATCTTGATGGCGGACATCACGATGAACCAGCCGGAATCAGTAAGACTAGCCGACACCTCGATCTGACCTGGAGTTATTAGAATATCCGCAAGCATTAGTTTAAATAGTTACCGTCACACCCAAATCACCCAGCGCGGCCCACGTCAGGCCGTTGAACGCCGGGACTTCCTGCGCCATCTGGTTGAACAAACCCTCGATGCTCGCAAAGCCGTTCTGGCCGGTGACGCTATAGGCCAGTTCGTGTAAAAATTCCCATTCCGGCCGGGCATCACCGCGCGGCTCGACGGCTTTCATGAATTTCTGGACGCGGCCCTTGCCATTTGTGAATGACCCGCGCTTTTCCGCGTGCGCGCATCCGGGCAGAAGATAATGGGCAAGCTCAGTCGTGGCGTTCGGTAAAATGTCGCTCACGATGAGGGTTTCCAGATTGCCGAGCAAATCCGCGCCGATGCCATGCTTGGTCACATCTTCACCAAACACGATGAGCGTCTTGATCGCGCCGCTGCGGATGCCTTCGGCAATCTTCGGCAAATTCGCGCCCATCGGGTTCGCGGCGATGCCGGTAAGTTTCGCGCCGTTGCTGTTTGGATTTCCGTCGCTGCTTACGAGCAATTTATCGCCGGTTTGCGGGCGAGGAACGGAATCCGTGATCGCGCCGAGTTTTTTTGCCAGTTTGGCGAGCAAGAATAATTCCTCATTTGTCTGCCGCGCCGAAGCCACAAGGGCCACGGAACCCGCTTTCGCAGCATTTAACTTGGCGGAAATTTCCTTGAGGTCAGTCGTCCAGGTTGTTGCTTCACTTTTTCCTCCCGCCTTCCTAATTCTTAGTTCCGTCAGCCGCTCCGGATTGCCAATCCACTTGTAATTCAAGCGACCGGAATCGCACATCCAGCAGGCGTTGACGGCGTCGTTTTCGCGCGGTTCGTAACGGAAGATTTTATCCTCGCGCGAGCCGATGACGATATTGCAGCCGGTGGCGCAACTGGTGCAGACGCTCTTGGTTTCCTTGAGAAACCAGACGCGCATCTGGAAGCGAAAATCCTTGGAGGTAAGCGCGCCGACCGGGCAGATGTCCACGGTGTTGAGCGTGTAATTGTTGTCGAACGCCTTGCCGGGATAGGCGCTGAGGGTGTTGTAACTGCCGCGATTGACGATGCCCAGCGCGTCGTCGTGCGCAATGTCCCGCGAAAAACGAATGCAACGGGTGCAGAGAATGCAGCGCTCGTCATCAAGGACAATGCGCGGCCCGAGGTCAACGTGCTTGGGCTTGTGAACCTTGTGCTCGGCGAAGCGGCTTGCCGCCTGGCCGTAATCCACGGAATATTCCTGGAGTTTGCACTCGCCCGCCTGGTCGCAGATCGGGCAATCGAGCGGATGATTGATCAGCAGAAATTCCAGCACGCCTTCGCGCATCTGCTTCACGCCGGGCGTGGTGGTGTAAATTTCCATGCCGGGCGAAATCGGCGTGGCGCAGGCGATGGCGGGTCGCGGCGACTTGGCAATCTTTGGCGTGCCGTCGGGATTCATCACCGGCTTGCGGTCGGGTCCCATCGCGGGCGTGCCGAATTCCACGAGGCACATGCGGCAATTGCCGACGACGGGCAACCGGGGATGGTAACAATAATGCGGCACGTCCACGCGGGCCAGCGTGCATGCCTGGATCATGGTCGTGGGGATTGGCTTGCCGGTGAGCGGGTCCGGCAGCGTCTTGGGCACGGCGATTTCCCTGCCGTCCACCTTGACCTTCATGGTCTCGGCGGCGGGCGGCGCGGGTTTGGTTTCGGTTGTTGACGTTGTGTTCAGCTTAAATCTCCCCCTTGTACAAGTCCGTGATTGGGAAAATCATTTCAAAATCTCCCCACATCAAATCGCCATAATGCAAATGGAACTTCTTGAATTTCCGCAACTGGCGGTATTGTGTAGTTTCTGGGTTCATGGCTTTGCGCAAAAACTTCTCGAAGTCCATGACGCGCGCCTTCCCATCGTTAAACGTCAGGTGTATTTTGTAGCCTGAGACGTACTTCGCCTCGATAATCTCTAAATAATTTGTTGTCTGTGTTTTCATTTCAACTTCCGGGTGATAATTTCCGGTTTATTGTGTTTTTTTAAAACAAAATATTCGACCCAACGACGCACAATGTCGTCGGCTTTCGCATTTACCAGCGCCCGAAAATCTTTCATCTTGTTTGCAGGCAATGGACGCTTCCCGACTGGATTCGCAAACGCTATCCGTACGACTTTGCCATTTTTCAAATAAACTGCAGCCCGCGCGGAGCCGCCCTGAAACTCGCCATGTACATGGATCGGCTCGTGTTCATTGGTGTAAAAGAACACCACAAGCCCAAAATACTCATATAACTTCGGCATGGCAATTTAGCTGTCATGGACTCGCCGCAATCTTCAGTTCCGGGGTCGGCCCGGCGCCGGTCGCGGCGGCGCGCTTCTTTTCATCGGCTTCGCCTTTGGCCACGAATTCATCCTTGAACTTGGCCACGAAGCTTTGCACCGGCCACGAGCAGGCTTCGCCGAAGGCGCAGATGGTCCGGCCGCCGGGGATGTTGTCGGCGATTTTGACGAGGTAATCCGCATCCTGTTTGCGGCCCTCGCCGTGGGTGAGGCGGTGCAGCGCCTTGCTCATCCAAAGGGAACCTTCGCGGCAGGGCGTGCATTGGCCGCAGCTTTCGTGCGCGTAAAATTCGCTGAGGTTGGCGAGCGCTTCCACGATGTCCGTCGAGTCATCCATCACGATGATCGCGCCGGAACCGGACATGCTGCCCGCAGCCATCAGGGAATCGAAATCGTAAGGCAAATCAAGCATGTCCACTTCCTGCTCGAGGTCCTTGCCGTCCGGGCCTTTTTTCTTGAGCTTGAATTTCTCGCCGGCCTTGAAAACTTTCGCGGAGGAACCGCCGGGAATAATGGCCTTCAACTTGCGACCCTCGCGCAAGCCTCCGGCAAAATCATTGATGAGCTGGCCGATGGTCGCCTTGCCGACTTCAATTTCGTAGTAGCCGGGTTTCTTGACGTGGCCGCTGATGCTCACGATGCGTGTGCCGGTGTTATTCGGCGTGCCGAGCTTGGCGAATTCCGATGCGCCCAGCGCGACGATGTGTTTCACCGCGCATAGCGTCTCGACGTTATTGACGATGGTGGGGCACTGATACAATCCGAGAATCGCGGGAAAATACGGAGGCTTGATGCGCGGATAGGCGCGTTTGCCCTCGAGCGATTCAATCAGGCCGGTTTCCTCGCCGCAAATATACGCGCCCGCGCCGCGATGGATGTAAATCTCCAGGTCGTAACCGCTGCCGAGGATGTTTTTGCCGAGAAAATTCTTCGCGCGCGCGTCGCTCAAGGCGCGTTTCAGGATGCGCGCACCCTCGGGGAATTCGCCGCGGATGTAAATGTACGCCAGCTTCACGTCGTTCGCGAAACAGGAGATGATCATGCCCTCAATCATCTGGTGCGGGTCCTTGTAAATGATCTGGCGGTCCTTGAAGGTGCCCGGCTCGGATTCGTCCGCGTTGCAAATCAGATAAACCGGCTTGCCGCTCCGGCGATCCACGAACGACCATTTCAAGCCGCACGAAAAACCCGCGCCGCCGCGCCCGCGCAACCCGGAGAGTTTGACGTCGTCGCGGATTTGCTCCTGCGCGCCGATGGTCTTGCCGTCGGGCGTGGTCTTGGGAGGGATGGCCAACGCTTTCTTGAGGACCTCGTAGCCGCCATGGCGCAAATAACACTCCAAGTCCGGCGTGTAACCGGGCTGGTCGGCGTATTTTAGGATGAGGCGGGTTTCCTGTGCCATTAGATGAGTGTGGAGTGCGGAGTGTGGAGTGCGGATTGATTGGCTCGGTTACCCGCCTTCAGGCGGTCCGGGCGCGACATCCGCCTAAAGGCGGGACACCGAACGCTCAAGCCTTGGCTTGACTTTGCCGATAAACCCATTAGCTTTTTGACCCTTGGATTGCCGAATAGTGTAATGGTAGCACGACTGCCTCTGGAGCAGTCTGTCATGGTTCGAATCCATGTTCGGCAGCCATATCCGCGCGGGGCGCGGAATTTCAGATTCGAGATTTCAGATTTCAAATGAGTCTTCAAATTTTTCATTGGCACTTCGCCAATATTTCGTCGGCTTTCTGGCGGCTGACGGCTTCGTGGAAATCCTCGTTGCACATCATCACGGGAGCCGTGCCGCAACTGGCGAGGCATTCCACGAACTCCACCGAGAACTTGCCGTCCTTGGTGGTTTGCAAGCCGTGCGCGTGGCTGTCCAGCCCGAGCTTTTTGCAAAAATGTTCGTGCAATTGTTTCGAGCCGCCCAGCGCGCAACTGAGTGTGCGGCAAACTTTCAAAACATACTTGCCCGCCGGTTGCTGGCGGAACATCGGGTAGAACGTGACCAACTCATAGACATTGATGGGTTGCAGTTCGAGCTTCGCGGCGGTCCATTCCACGGCGTCTTTTGAAATGTAGCCGAAGTGCTCCTGCAGGGCGTGCAGGAACATCAGCGACGCGCTCCGCTTTTGCGGATAATGCGTCACGAGTTCGTTCAACTCGGCTTCAAGTGCTGCGGGAACGGAAAAGCTCATTTTTTGTTTGCTTTTTTCCGGAGTCGCTCCAAACGAGTCACGATCTCCGGCGTTTCTTTCAATGTGCTCAAAGGTTTTAGTTCACCGATAATTTGTTTCCAGTTTAACCGGCTGCCTTGCCGGATCAACACCGTTTCAATGTCGAGCCAGTCGCGATCGCGATTGGCAAAAGCTTTCATTACGACAAAATCTTCCGCCGAACAGGTACGTAGTCGGCAATCCGGCAAAAAATCAAAAAAGCTGGCTCGTTTCATAACCCGCTCTTCGAATTCCATAGCGCCCAGCGCGACATCAATTCCAATGCCGTCATCCGATTGCAACAATAGCACCCGGTTCCGCAAAGCAAACTCCCGCGTGTCCTTCCTTCGTCCCGTGAAATGCGGCAGCAATAGATCCACCAACTCTTCCTCGCGGCCAAAACCAGTAATCACTGTCAAGTCAACGTCCTTTGTCAACCTTGGCTCGCCCCATCGCTGCAAAACCAGACCACCAATCAGGCAATTCTTCCACGACTTGGAATCGAGCATGGATTGCAATTCCAGCGCTAATTGAACCAGCCGTGTCATTTTCTGGACAAGCGAAAACAAAGTTGTTGTTCGACCAGTCCTGAAGTAGGTCGCGGCGGAAAATCACGAACCGCCCCTTCAAACAATCCATCGAAAGCCGGGATTGATCGGGAGGTATCCGCCTTGCGGATTTCTTCGCGGCGCATGCGCTCCAACTCCGGCCCGGCCCGCCGCCAGGCGGCGATACACCTTCGGACGCGGGCCTTTTCTGAGACGGTCATTTCAGGAACCAGTTTCACGATTTGTCAAATTTCCCGAGCTTGATTATTTCGAGTGCAGCGCGATGCGGTTGCCTTCGCTGTCCAAAACAATCGCGCGGAAACCGTACGGACCGATGGGATGCTTCGGCTTGAGCACTTTGCCGCCGTTCAATTCAACCTGGGCAATGGACACATCGAGGCGGCCTTCGCAATTCAGGTAAATCATCGGGCCGTCGGCGGACGGTTTCGAGTCCGCCATTTCGACGACGCAACCGCCAACCGAGTCGTCCTCGTGCGGCAACAGGCCGAAGGTCATGCCGGGAAACGATTCCTTGGTCACCTTCTGACCGAGCACGGCGCTGTAAAACTTGATCGAGCGGTCGAGGTTCGTCACCGGTATGTCGCACCAAACAATTTGATTTTTCATAATTATATTATGTCTTGGTTGTTGGGTTATCGGTCACATTCTCCCATCACAAAATCGAGCGAGCCCAGCACCGAGACGACATCGCTCATCATGTGGC